>Ga0058704_10000008_pt1 | contig 92172 bp, 104 predicted proteins | sample AgamicMgSfe_FD_71363 | JGI IMG/M metagenome (GOLD analysis project Ga0058704, IMG submission 71363) | Agave microbial communities from Guanajuato, Mexico - Mg.Sf.e | ecosystem: Host-associated > Plants > Phyllosphere > Phylloplane/Leaf | place: Guanajuato, Mexico | collected 2012-05-30
CCTGTCGTCGCAGACCTCGGAAGAGGTGAATGGCAAGGCTTCGACGAACGGCACTCCCATCAACGGTCAAACCGCGCCCAAGACTCTGCGTCACCTCTTCCGCAATCAATCGAGGACCGCGCCAGCCCTCATCATCCCAACGGAGCCCGCTCTCACTATTTCTCATGCAGATCTGCACGATCATATTGGCCAGCTTCAAGGCGAGCTCGCGAAGCTCGGCATCCAGCATGGCTCGGCCGTTTCCATAGCTCTACCCAATTGCCTCGAGCTGATCGCAGTTTTCTTGGCCGCGACCTGGCAGCGTGGCATTGCTGCTCCGCTCAACCCCGGCTACAAGCAGGACGAGTTCGAGTTCTACCTTGGCGATCTCGGCTCGGACTTGCTCGTCATCCCACAAGGTGCATTCGAGAAGGGTGGTCCGGCAGTCAAGGCGGCGAGGACGTACAAAGCGGCGATTGCCGAATGCTATTGGAACGGTAAGAAGATCGTGCTCGACGTGAAAGATCGTGGGAAGCTTGAAAGCCGGGAGAGCCAGGACATGCTCGAGGCGGAGGAGGACGATATCGGGCTGGTGCTTCACACGAGTGGTACGACAGGCCGTCCCAAGGCGGTATGATGTCCTCTCGCTCTCGAAGAAGCCAAAGCCGTCGAAGCTGACATGTGGGACAGGTCCCGTTGACGCACGCGAACCTTCTGACCTCCATTGGTAGGTGAAAACTGTGGATGGTGCACCGCTTCCTCAAGATGACTGACTTGCGATCTCAGCGAGCATATGCCGGACATATGCGCTCTCGGCGGATGACCGCACCTTGCTGGTCATGCCTCTCTTCCATGTCCATGGTCTTCTCGCCTCCTTCTTGTCACCACTTTATTCCGGCGGCTCCGCCATTGTGCCCCCTCGTCTCGAACCATCCTTTTGGCGGGTATTCGTGCAGCATCAAGCGACCTGGTACACTGCCACGCCTTCAATGCATCGATTGATCCTGCAATTTCCACCTCCGGAGTAAGTTTGAATCTTTCGTCTTTGTTACGCACTACGCAGTGTGCCCGAGTCGCTGACAAAACCTCTTCTTACCAGACCACTCCCAAACATCCGCTTCATCCGCTCATGCTCTTCACAACTGGCACCCGCTCTGTTCCACAAACTGGAGGAGGCCTTCAAAGCTCCGGTGCTCGAGTCGTACGCCATGACCGAAGCGTCTCACCTCATGTGCTCCAACCCACTCCCGCCTGGGAAACACTATCCCGGAACGGTGGGTGCGGCCCAAGGGGTAGAGCTTCGCATCCTCGATAGTGATGGAAACGAGGTCCAGCAAGGGAGTGTAGGGGAAGTGTGCATTCGAGGGGCCAGCGTTACGAAGGGCTATCTCAACAACGACGAGGCGAACAAGTCCTCCTTTACGGAAGACCGATTCTTCCGGACTGGCGATCAAGGAAAGGTCGACGAACATGGTTATCTGACACTGACAGGTGAGCGGGATGCGCGAGTATGATCAACTCATGACTTATTACAGTGGAGCTGACCCCGATTTCCCAGGCCGACTGAAGGAGATGATCAACAAAGGCGGCGAAAAGATCTCTCCGGTCGAAATCGACAACGTCATATCCCAGCACGAAGCAGTGGTAGAAGCGGTCAGCTTCGCCATCGATGACGAGGCCTACGGTCAGGAGGTCGGGTGCGCGGTGAAGGTGGCCGAAGGCCAGAGTCTCGAGGCGAGAGAGCTCAAGAAGTGGGTGAGCGAGAAGCTGGCGGCCCACAAAGTGCCGAAGATGATCTGGTTCCCGGATGAGATCCCTAAGACGGCGACCGGAAAAGTCCAGAGGAAGCTTGTTGCCGAGAAGATGGCGAAGTCTTGAACGTGCTGTGGTAAATGGAGATTAGTACGATGTTCGCTGATCACGAGAAGCGGGTCGGCTACCCGACAAGGACCCCTCATCTCAATCATGGCGTCTTATCCATATGTAGTGTTTACCATCTACCAACGATCGCACTCTGGCAGATGCTCGAACCACATGCGACCTTGTATCTGTCCATGGTGGTGGTCCTGGTGGAGGGAAAGGAAAATGTGCGATCGCAACACGCGGCAATCGCCCAAGGCTGTATGAAATAGTTTATTGAACCTCTCTACTTATCGCCGTCATTCACAGCGGACTCCGTCATCGTTTCCGCGGACCGACAATTTTCTACATTATCCTCGTCCATCAACGGAGGAGAGCTCGTTGCATTCCTTCGATCTGCTGCCCGAGTCACCAATTTCCCGCTTTCCCCCAAACCGCCCACACCTCTGTTGAAGATGAACAAGACTGTTACAGCAAGCTTCACCATTCCCGCAACAAAGAGTGGAAGCGCGGAGTCGACATAACGATACGCTGGCGAGCCGACGAAACTTCCAGCGAGCAGTGTCAACAGGAAAACCACTCTTCTGTTCCGGCTTCGGTTCACGGTCAACGGAGCTAGGATTCTTGGATCGACGAAGAGGTCGACGTACGCCGCCGTTGCCTGCGTCGTTGGGATTTCGGGTAGGGAGAGTTGTCGACTATTCGCTACCTGCGAGCCGGCGGCGAAGGCGAGGAGGCCAAGTGAGCACAGGACAGGTGCCATCGGAGTCCTCTCGCCCGTAAGGAACAGGAAGTTCAACAAGGCCGCCAAGAGAACCATGATAGTGGTACTCATGTTGCAGGCCAGCAGCCACCATCTTGATGCTTGGGTCTGCAGTTTGTTTGCTGTTTGACCGGTCGCGAGAACGCCGACGATGAAGAGTCCCAGACTCACTGCTACGTGGCTGATGGGAAGCTCTGCGTCCGTCTGTTCAGGACTGCCGTAGGCCGAGAACGACGAGACCGCGAAGAAGACAGTATTGCCCGTCTGATTCGAGGTGACTAAGGCGACGTGTCAGCCAGACACTCTGTGAGATGTCGTGGGGTTGCTGACGGTACAGGACTTACAGCAACGAAATTTGGGGTATGTCACTCCGTCTATCACTCCCGTGCTGAAGGTGAGGAGCAGCATTTCCACTTCCAGCCAGTGTTCATCTCGGTCGATGATCGCCTTGAACCACTGATTCGCTCGCCTTGTACGTCCGCGAAGAGATCCATCCCCCTGTACCATCATCTGCGAACGTCTTGGAGGCGCTTCAATACTTTCGCCTTTCGTGTGACAGGTGGCCTACGGCAGAGTGAAGCTATCAGTCAGTGTCAGGCACGATGTGAGCACAGCTAGCGGTGAAAACCCAGTCCCGCTATATCTGCTTTTGTTCGATGCACTTGAGTGTTCCAAGCCTCCCTACATAGGTACGCTAGTCGACCGTTACACTCTGTTTGCATCATCGGCGCTGTCGGTGTGGCTGCAACTCCACCCAGGTGATAGTCTGTTGAGTCCTGTCGCCAGAGCCCGTGAACTGAATCAGGAATGTCTTTGCCGTCACCGTCTGTATCTTATCGTACAACGTACTTGTGAAGACTGTGGCGACACTGAGACCGATTCCAGACGTGGCGGTCGTCCAAATCAAAACAAGCCAGTTGACCACGAACGCTACTGTCGTAGCCGCCGTGCCCAGGTTTCCCGTCCTTCGCCATTTGATAGGCCAAGGCTTCTCATTATCCACGACTGGCTCGCTACTGTCGACCATGTCAAAGGACGTTGTAACCCTAGATTTAAGTACGATGGTCGAGCGCGGCGCAACGAGCGGGCGCGAAGGGCTGTTACCATTTGTACGGTGCAGCAGCATGTCTGCGCTTCCACTGGGGCTCTGAAAGGTCGATATAGCCGCCTGAAAATGGAGCTGCAGACTCTGGCTGTTTTCACCTCGCGGCGGCACACAGCGGTCCGGGTTGTCGCATCCACCTGCAGGCGAAAGAAAGTTTTAGTAAGCATTGCCAGGCTGGCTGTGAAAAACCCAACAGGCCGCACGTGACCACCAAAATTGGCTCTTTTCGATACAAGAACTTCAACATTCAAATATTCTCTTCACATTGAGGACAACGTAAGGTAGCAATCTCTGGTGCGTGAGGGAACTCATCATGCGTTTCGTAAGGAAGAAGTTACAGTCTCTATAATCATACACTACACCCTATCATCCACCTCATCCTGCGCCGCCATCATATAATCCTGCTTCCCTGAAACATATGGCGGCCTGGCCCAAACCCGTCAGCATCTGCTTTTCTGATTGATACAGCTAAGCTCATCTCGGGCTGCCTACCTACTTGAAGTAGTTCCTCGCTCCCACAATCGCCGCCGTGCCCACCGCATAGGCACCCAGCAGCTGACTCCAGTTCTTGTCGCCAATCTGCGCCTGGCCGACACTCAAAGCCACCAAGTCGTACACCAGACACCCGCCGAAGATCCAATCGCTCGCCGCGCCCAATCCGGCGAAACCCAACCCAGTGGCCGCCTTGACCAGCGTGCTGGGCGCCTGGTCCTTGTACCACGCCACGGAGGTGTTGTGCAGGAGATCCAGGACGCCGATGCCAGCGAACGTCTTGGCCACGACGTGGGTCAGGATGGAGCTCCAGGACTTGGTGTCCATGGGCTCGAGCTGGGTGAAGGAGTACCACAGCTGCGTGGTGGTGTTGATGATGACGAAGATGTCGGCGACCTTCAGGTTGCCGCTGTTCCAGAAGAACATCCAGGTGCCGATGCACACGTTGCCCAGGGCGTAATAGGGCACGAAGCGGACGATGGTGTCGAGTTCTTTCTTCTCCGTCGGGTTGTTGGGGTTCAATTTCCAGAGGCGGTAGAGCCAGGCGAGCTGGAAGAGCTGTTGCGGGAAGAAGAAGCCGCCGATGAAGTAGGGTTGCGGGCTGAAGAAGGAGAGGTTGGCGTCGTGGATGTCTTGCATGTTGGGGCTCTGGTGAAATAGTGGCGTTAGTCGGAATATTTAGGCGTGCATGTATGGTTTGGTGGGCAGGAGATAGATGAGAATGGGCTTTTACGTACCGACCAAAGGCCATACTGCTGCAGGGCGAAGTCATACGCGAAGGAAGCCGGCGCGAGGTAACGCGCGGTGCTGAGGGAGACGCCCATGGTCACTGTTTGCTTGGGGGACGAGTTGGTTTTGAAGGGTTCGTGGTAACGTCGAGAGCGGTCCGGATGGTGAGATGTTGTAGAGGAATATAAGGGAGAGCTACACTTGAAGATGGAACCTTGGAAAGGGTGAGAGCAGGTTTATATGTGGTCAGCAGTACGACAGATCAACCATTGAACGCGAATGCGCGCGTGCTCGGTGTATGGGGAATGTCATGATGTAATGGCAGAAATTGGGAGTTGGGAGTCGACCGGGCGCGGACTTCGGAGGGAGGCTCCTTTCCCGTTCCCGTCCCCGTTCCCGATTCCGTTTCCGTTCCCGTTTCCGTTCCCGGCGCTCCGAGGTTTCTGTGGTTTCTCTCACGGACGATTTCCGAATCCGATCTGAAACCACAATCGACTACAGGAGTACAGGCACCGACGACACCTACTACTACACGATGCGCGAGTTGGCGACCAACCCAACCACTTCGAAGCTCAGCCTATCCGAGTCTCGTTACATGTATTAGTAAGGCACAATTATATCGACAATTCCTACGGTATCCTCCAGCCGTCCTTCCCCTTCCCTTCCCTTACTTTCTCAAGCCCCCGGATCACAGCCATACATACTATTCTTCAATCATCTCTCGTAACCACCCGCTCGACCGGAATGTCTTCATCCTTCACGCGCGAGTTCCTAGCACGCGCCCACAATAAGAGTCCTTCCGGTGACCGCACTCACGAACCACCAGAGGACCACCATATCGCAGGCGACTTTGGCCGTGCCTGGAATTGCCTGAGCAACGGAGCTGTTCGGGCGACCCACGCCGTTAAAGACCGTCGTGTCGTAGTATGTAGGAAGAAGCCAGGCCTTGACTGCTTCGCTCAGATCAAAGGCTCGTCTTGCTCGCAGACTCGTCAAATGCGCCGGGAGGATCGACTGTGGCTACAAGGACGTGTCTGTGTAGCTCCGCAGGTTATGTCTCCTGCTACGCAAATCAGATAAGCCAGGAACTCCGATCAGCGTGGCCCTTTCCATACCTAAGTATCAGCGATTGTCTTGTCATACAATGGTGTCTAGCTCGCCAAATCGTTCGTGGGCAGAACTCGTTCCGTTCGCTCTGGTAAGGTATACTTGAGCACTGCGGAACCGGCGGATTATTAGTAGTACGGTGGGTGACCAAGTGCGAATCCCCGCTGCCGTACGTTTTGATCTTCTGCTTCTTTTCACCCCTTCAGCCTTGTCGATGGGATACGCTATACCCCTCAGTCATATCTCTTCTTTTCTTTTCAACAACATGAATAATGACAAAGGTCGAGTACGTTGTTACAGCGGTACATCAGGCAACAAGCAATGCAATCGAGGCATACTGTGGATAGACGTCAAACCCACCCTTCATATCCTCGTGATATCCACCCTCGCACGCTCAAAGACGTTATTGCACACGGCCTTGGCCTCCCGTTCTTCCTCCGATAGTCTTCGGGGCTGCACGGTGAGAGCAGCATAAGTCCCGGCACCGCGTCGTTCGCTCAGGGTGCCAGGGTTGATGCACGTTACGGAGTCCACGACCTTGCAGGGGAAATGGTCAGCACCCGCTTTGTATTTACCATGTATAAGACAAACTCACCTTGACGAAAGGGTTCAACACGCTAGGCAGCACTAGGATATCTGGTCTGACGTTCATCCATTCGCCCAACTTGTAGTATCCCAGGTCCAAGCTCGCGCCGATGGCCAGTCGTTCCTCGCCCCCGGCTTCAGGGACCTCTCCCGCTATCGCTGTCGGTCTGGGGAGGTCCTCGCGCGCTTGTGGCGGGAACACGGGGAAGAAATGTCGCTGCTCGATCACAGCACCGGCTAATCGAGCGAGCAGATCTTCATTGAAAGACTGTCCTTTGGCGGCCTGGTAGACGTTCTCTCTCCGCAGTTCTGACAAGACATCTTGCGTGCTGATACCGACGACCATCTCATTGACGGAGAGCATGATGGGATTCGTGCCGACTTGGACTTGTTTAGGGAGACCGAGGTGTTGTTTGGACAAGCGGTCTTGCGGCCAGGCGACGTGTTTGCTGATCGCGTCACGCATGCTGGGCACCATGACGACGGTGATGGTGGGGACGGCTCGGACGAGCTTCTGCAGGGGAAGTCCGATCAGGACGTGGAACACGTCGTTCAACGTCGCTCGGTCCGGCTCGATCTGGGCACCGGGAGGCAGATGGTCTTCGAAGTCGCCAGAGGCTACGATCGGATGCTCGAGATCAAGGAAAGGACCGCTAAGGATCAAGACGTCAGCTCGTTGCTCCTCTGCCTTAATCAAGAGGGCATGCAGTGGCGCGAATGAAAGATTAGTATCGGACGTGTATGGCCCGCCAGCGATCATGATGTTCAGCGGTCGGGTTTCGCCGTCGGCACCGCTAAGGCGGTCGTTCTGGATGTCGTGCTCTGATGGTGTTGGCGCAGGTGGTGGTAAAAGGGGGACCGTGAGTATTTCGGTTGCAGCGAAGTATTCTCCGCTGACGTTCGTGCCTCGTAGAGCTAGGATCTTGCCGGGAAAGACATCGTAGCTGAGTCCCTCCAGCTTCAACGGCACCCTCAAGCCAGCGCCCATCCGTCGGCTCGTTTCCAGGACCAAGCTGGCAGCATTGAGCCTTCCGTTGGGCTGATCGCAGGCTACGCGGCCAACAGCAACTATTTCAGCTGTGGACTGCGCGGCTGGATTGCCGAATGCGTTGTCCGGGAGCTCATGGTGAGCTTGTATTATATCGGTGAAGGAGTCGATGCGGTCGTCCAGTATCTCGGAGGCCTCCGAAAGCTTCATCGCCATTGTTTTGTATGCGAACTTGGACAGCTCGGTGTTCGCCTTTAGCTTAACACGCGCTTCGGTCGGTGGCTCCGAGGGCGCTCCGGCAGCTGGCAGATGGCCATTGATTTGATCAATGATCTCGCCCGCGTTCTGCCTGTCCTCAAAGGCGACGGCACGAGCATCCCGCGCGGTCGCTGGAGTTTTACCATCTGCAGGAGAGCTGTTCATGCCATTCTTTGCCGACTTGGGTGCCGGTGTATCGAAGTTGTTCACTTTGCGCTTTGCCACGCTCGAGGTCCTGGGTGCTGGCGACGCTGAAACCATCCCATCCAGCATGTTGAACACATCTCCACCACCTCCAGCTCGCGGTGTCGCAGCAGCCTTCTTCCCCACGCTGTGGTGCACAACGTGACCTTTCGCTCGCGACTCGCGCTCCAACGTATCTTGTAGGTCCTTCTTGAAATCACGCGCTGTCCGAATGCTCAACTGCGTAGTCTCCACGCCCATCTTGATTGCGTAGCTCTCCCACTTGTAGAACAATTCTTCGACAGTGAGCCCCAGTAGACGGACGATGTGTTGAAGCTCGCCCATGACATCCTCGGGAAGGGTAGCGTCTGGCGGCGCAAAGCGCTCGTTGATCGCCGCTTGTGTGTCTGCCATGATCGTACAGTTCAGTGCATACACGGTGATGTGGTAGTGTATGGTCGATTGGTGAGATGGGGAAACGCGGCAGACGCGTGGGGAAGCGCGGGAAAGACGCGTTTGTGCAATGGCGGCAGACCTTCCGCATCTGGCAGGGCTGATGTGTCGTCACCGCGCTCCTCCTGATCGCGAGGGCGTGCATGCATGTGCCCAGCATTTCACGTTTGTTGGCCCGTTTCTTCGAATACTTGCTGCTCTTCATACCCCTTAGCAACATCCACCCACCCCTCCCTGCCTTTCCACCAAATCGAATCTTTGGGGATCATTGTAACACCTTGACTTGTTTCTGAAAACCACGGACCGGTGCAATCGCTCCAAAGCCAAATCCACCCTAACGAAAAAGCGTGCCCATCATGGCGGACATCGCCAACGGCATCTCAGCCAACTCGATACCGCAGGAGGCACCTCGACCTGGGTCGCCGGCCTCGTCGTTCAAATCCACCTCTTCCCAGTTACCACCTACCGACACACCAGCAAGCTCTGCAAAGACGATAGAAGATGAAGAGTGGCGGCCGCCGGCGACCGGCCCACTAAAGACACTCATAACGAAGCCGATGAAGAGTGCAAAAGCCCCGCCAGCACGGAAGCTGTCACCAGAAGAGGCGACAAAGTATGCCGCCGTCCTCGCCAGTGTCTCGCAGTGGGAGAGCTTGCCCGCGACCACTGCCAAAAACGCACCTCAGGCGCCCATACAAGATCACGAACGCATGTGGCTCACGCGTGACTGTTTGCTGCGGTACTTGCGTGCCACCAAGTGGAACAATGCCAATGCCCTGAAGCGGTTGCAATCAACGATATCCTGGCGAAGAGAGTATGGTGCCGACACATTCACAGCAGACTACATCTCCCCGGAAAACGAGACGGGCAAACAGCTCATCCTTGGCTACGACAATGACGCGAGACCGTGTCTGTACCTCAACCCAGCGAAACAGAACACCAAGATGTCCGACCGCCAGATCCACCACCTATGCTACATGCTCGACCGCACAATCGACATGATGCCTCCTGGCCAGGAATCCGCTTGTCTCCTGATCGACTTCAAGGGCTCATCCAGCGGTACCGTGCCCACGGTCGGCCAGGCTCGCAGCGTCCTCAATATCCTCCAGGGCCACTCCCCCGAACGTCTCGGCAAAGCGTTGATATCCGAGACGCCGTGGTACGTCAACACGTTCTTCAAGCTCATATCGGCCTTCATCGACCCTGTGACGAAGGAGAAGATGAAGTTCAACGAGGACCTGCGCAGATACGTTCCTGCGCAGCAGCTGTGGAGTGCGTACAAGGGCGAGCTGAACTTCGAATACGATCACAACGCGTACTGGCCCGCGCTAGACGCCGAATGCAAGCAGCGGAGGCAGGCGTACCGCGAGCGGTGGGAGCAAGGCGGGAAGAAGATTGGAGAGTACGAGGAGTACTTGCGTGGTGGGAGCCAGCCGTCTCTGCAACAGATCGTCGACCAGGCGAATGCGGAGAATGGGACGTCTGCCGATGTGGGCAAGGACGCCGATCTCGTGGCCGCGCAGGTGGGCAAGCTGAGTGTGTGAATGTTGATGTCCGCTTCTTGTTCTTTCACGCTCGGGAAGTTTCTTTTGTATTGAAGCGAGCGATTGTTGGCTGCGCCACGAAGCTCTAGACTGGAATCCGTCTCGGATCTGCTTGGCCATTGAGGATGAAAGCATAGCGTGTGATAGCAATTGAAGAGCTAGCATTCCACGACGTTCTGGGGAGACCGGAAGCCTTGGTATACAGTACGAACGCAAGTAGCTTCATGTACCGTGTACGGGTTAGCGTGATAGAATCAAAGCCGATGTCCTGCCGCTGAAACAGGAGACGGTCGATGACCGTGTGAATGCAGTCACCTTCGATATTCGCCTTTGATAAAAACGCATGGGTACACCGCATAAGTCACAGGAGTCATAGTGACCACCACGGCATACAACTATGAGCATTGGGCTGTACCCCCAACGTCGTTCGGTGAAAGCTCGGACACAAGTCGGGGTGCGAAAGGAAGTCACCTGATCCAGCCAACCCACCTCCCAGCTCCAACCGTTTGAAGCCTGAACGTGACCAACTTGAATAAGCCTGTCGCTGTGAATGACATGTTCGGAGGAGCCCCATGACCGTATGGCAGGAGTAGGGCTGACTTTCCTATTGTTTACATGTCAATGTGCAATACCACAGGTCCCGATATCGGCGTCGCATGGCCTGCGCTGCCGGCACAGAGGATAGCCGATGCGTTTACAGCTGTCTCGGTTTCATGATGGGCTTTGGTCCAATGGATTGGCCCTTCAGGGCTGAGAGTCCTCTGGGCTCGATGTCTTGGTGGACGAGGGTGTTTGGATCGCCTTCGGTCGCTACCGGCACGCTTTTGAACTGGTACTCATAGCATGTTGATGATGTCCGGTTCTTCATGGTAGAAAGATCCACAGAGCGGTCAAGGCCACGAGCAACGCCAGCGCGCTATTGAGATGCGGCGAAGTCGTAGCAGACGACCGCGTGGTAGGTGCTGCTTTGCCTTTTCCATCCGGAGGTGTAATCAAGGCCGAGGCGTTCATTAAACCCTTATGCCAGACGTGCGCCATTATTCCATAGCCGGCGTCCGTGGGGTGCGTGTTGTCGGTGGTGTTGATGTCACTTCGGGGTACCACGTCGTGCATGTCAACGAGCGTGACCTTCTGCCCTCCTGCCATTGCAGTCTGGACTATGGCTGGGAGCCTAGCGTTGAAGTTCGTGATACACCGGTCGACGTCGGGAGTCAGGTTGTGGATGAGCGTTGAGGCCAGGACCAAGGCGTCCGCATCCTGTTGTTTGATGGTCGCGAGCAAGCTCCCGAAGTTGTCGGCTGCAGTGGCGGACGACTCGTTAGCTACGGCCATGCAGTCGTTGGTACCCAGGTGCACGAGGAAGACGTTGGGCTTGTAGCGGTAAGATTTCGACTTCTGGGCGAGTCGGTCCACCTCGCTGATGGTGCGGCCAGGGTACGCTTCACACGCGTTGTTGCTCATGTTGCCGTGGAAGACGGTGCCAACGTAAGAGACGTTGTTACCACCTTGTTCGAGCAGATTTCGAAGGTGTAGTCGAAAACCGTTGCCATCGGTGGAATCTGTGCCCCAAACAATCGAGGCGCCCAGCGGCATGATCTTGAGCGGGACGCCATTGTTGATGGAGCGGCGGTCCAATGCAGATAATGAAGATGCTTCAGCTGTGCAAGATACACGTCAGATGAGAGGCGAAGGGTGAGAGTGGTACACTTACTCGCAAACGCGGTATGAAACAGCAGCGCTGCACATAAGCAGAAGCCTCTCCAGAACAAGCTCATCGCGATCTGGACGGATTGGGGATACCTTAAAAGTTTCACCAAAGGGATGGGTTTGGTGGCACGAACCTGGGAAGCATCTCGATTATCTGCGTGTCAGTGCATGGACGGTTGTTGGGCAGTTCATCAAAGCAGGGTCAGGGAACACAAACAGGGCCCGCGCTTTCGATGACGCCGCAACCTTGGGAGCTCTGATGAGTTCAACCCCTCGTTATTTGCTTCCGAACAACCAACGACACGTCGTACACAATCGCCTACACCACGCCAGGAGTCGTTACGGTAACACCACCACCACATGACGACCGCCGGCGCAGTCGAAGGACGCTTCCATGATGAGCTCGCGGCAAGCGGTAGAGATGGCATGCCCCACTGGAGAAGTGGTTCAAGCTCGGCGCTCAGCGTGTCAAGATGGATTCATTGCCTGCCATCAAGGAGACTTTCTGGGGACTGGATATCTAGCACGACGATGAGGTGTCAAAACTGGACTCTCAAGGGCGACAGGACAGGTTTATCCGACCACCTCGCAGCTCAATGTATCCCAGTGAACGTGCCGGAGCTGATGTCTTACCACCTGCCGAGGGCGAGTCCTCTCAAACCGTTCGTGCTTCCTAGCACATCATTGGCACGTCTTCGTTCGACACAGTCTTTCTGAGCGGAGCCTGCTAACTCTCAGTCTCCTAACACGTTAGCTAGCTAACCGTGGCTTCCCACCAGCGATACGCGCCGGTCGAGCATCCCTCAGCATCACTACCGTATCTTCGCCCATCCCGTCCACATGAATCGTATCGTGATCGTAGAAGCCAAACCTTTTGTACAAGAAGTTGCCCTCGGTAGAGGCCTCGATGTACGCGGGCAAAGCGAGGTGATCGGCGAGATCGCAGCCCCATTGCAGCATCATGTTTCCTGCCGCTCGGCGCCGGTAGTCCGGATGTGTGAAGCAGATGTGAAGATCTACGCATGACGATTGTAACGAACTAGTATGAGCGAGCGTCGCCAAAACGAAAAGCTTTTGAAATGCGATTTCATCAGGCTGGACTTGTGGCGTGACTTACGTATATATCCGTCCTGCATGATGCGTGCTCGCGCGTCGTTCATCGTCGCAAACGCCCTCTTCGACTCTGCTAGTCGTTCACCTTGCAGCCTGAGCCAGGAGCATCAATCTTCGGCCGCTTTGAAAGGGCTCGACAGCGACCAAGTCCCGCCGCTGTACTTACCAACCAGGGGCTTTGCCTTCGCCACGCAGCGCCGCTTGCCGGTTCAGAAAGATCTTCCAATTACTCGCAGCGATGATCCTGCCGCTCGCGAGGTCCTTGACATAATGCCAGACCACGCTCCCGCTCTCCTCCATCTCCTCGATGTACTCCGCCTGCAGGCGTGGGAGGTCGGCTTCGGAATCACAGCCCATCAGCACGCGACGGACGAGGTCGGGGAAGCAACGGTATTGCAGGTCGAGGATCTCTTTCATGTCTTCTTTCTTTGCGGGTTGGAGAACGAATGGGGGTGTGGAGGCCATTCCGACTGTTGCGGATTATTGCAAGTTGATGCGATCAGATGGGTGATAGAGCAGGGGATAGGCAGACATTGCCGACAATCATGTGTCTCGAGGTCGCCTACATACAAGCTGGAATCTGGCTCTGAGTCCGCGAGCGCCGTCTTCCCATGCATGTAGATGCAGGTGATATTTACCAAGCTTATATAAGTCGAATTACCCAACTCAAATCAATCTACCCCCTTGACATACGCGGATTATTGTATGCCGGTCGCCTTCAATGTTGTGGTCGCGGACACGATGTAGATCCAAAGCCTTCTGATGACCACAATGGCCTTGTTTGTGGAACAGAACGGCTTGGTAAGCAAGCGTGCTATCAGTCTGGGTATCGCACAGCAGCAATCGCTGATGGAGCACATCGACAGGCTCAGCCGCTCTGTAATGCTCGAGCGCGTATCAGATGGCGCCTCGATCGCATCATCAGGCTTCTATCAAGAGCCAAGGCGAGAGACAGGTCGATCGTGTGTGGCTGCGGTTCGGGTCACAACCACCGCCACACACAGCATGGCTTCATCGCAGAACCGCCGCGGCACGCATGTGGTCTGGGTCCGGCTGTGCGATGCCAGGAGCCGATTTATAACCTCAATTCCTCAAATTCCTCATCCTGCGGAAACCCCAAATGGAACCGTCCACACTTCGCCCAATCCAACACCGCGCCCTCTCCGGTCTCGAAGTCCAGGACCCTGCCTCCCAGCTTCGTGTCCTCGCTCAGAAAGCAGCTCTGCAATCCTTCCCCACTGACATCTTTCTGCCATCCGGGAATGTAGTACCCAAACACGGTCCCCTTGACATCCCAATACGTCTGCTGCTGCGTGCCGATGTACTTGAACATCCCCGTGATCCGGAACGGCATGGGCGTGTTCTTGCCGTGCTGGAACACCTCCTGCACTTTCTCCTTCGTCGTGCGTGGGGGCGGCTTGACGCGCTGCGTGGGGCTGAAGACGGTGACCATGACGAAGGGCATGTTGTCGCTTCGCTCCGCGCGGGTTGCGTGGCCGTCTTTGTCGATGATGTAGGCCGCGCTGTCGACTTGGATCATGTCGTTCGGACGGCGGCTGGAGTCGGCGTCATCCTCGTCGTTCTCGAAGACGCCGACGCCGTGGGTTCCGTGGTTGGTGAGGAAGGCGACGGGTGGTCCGCCTTCTTTGAGACCGGCCTTGTAGGCAGAGAGGAGGGAGTACTGGTAGATGTCGTTGGGGATTGAGGGGGCCATGGTTCTCGATCTGGATGAGAACGGCCTGTTCCGGGTGGATAGTTTACAGCCTGAGGGGTGAAGAGGGTATGAGAGAGTAGTATGATGTGAAGGTGGTGGTATGTAGCGTGAGGTCAGAAGATGGACTTGCCTCTGCGTAAACTTGTACATCCTACTACTAGTACGGAGGTATATGTATCTGTCTGATGACACGACGTGCTGATAGGACTGGGTGGAGTCCCTACGGACAACGGTGGAAGCTTTTTACTGCATTGGCATCAGCCCGTTCGTTGGGCGGAGCCGATGCAGCTTTTGTCCGAAGTCGCAGCCTGCTGCTCAGCACGTCAATGGTTTTCTTCTTGGTCCTTTGTTGCTCGACACATTGTAGGCCCTTAACGAGACGCAAAGGTAGGAGGCGATATACTGAGCGCAACAGAGCGGCAAGGTCTGAGGTATACGTGGCAAGAAAGTCCCGATTCGGGCAATCCCAGGTAGGCAGGTACATCATTACCTACCTAAGTAGGTACTTCTCACATTCGATCTCGTCTCAACCCCTTGGTATCTTCACTGCCCCGTGGCTAGCCTCACTTCGTGTTAAACATACAAACGCGCTTGACGGGACAATCGTCGCGAAGACCTGGCTGCTGTTCTGGACATACTGTTCCGTAACTAAGAACCCACTTGTGTACTCACGTACGCCCAATGCCAACCAACATCCTCCTCCACGGCTCCGGCGCCATAGGGACCATCTACGTATACCTCCTGCTGCAAGCCGGCTGCTCCGTAACCGCCGTCTGTCGATCAAATTACGAAGCAGCGAAGGCCAACGGCTTCACCATCGACTCCGACAAATACGGCCAAGGAGTCCATGTCCGACCCACCCAAGTCGCTCGGTCACTTGCGGAGGCCGCAGCGCAATCAACAGAGGCCTTCGACTACGTGATCGTGTGCACGAAAGCCTTGCCCGAGGCCCGAACGGCTAAGCTTATTCAACCGGCCGTGACAGAAGGCAAGACGACCATCGTCCTCATTCAGAATGGCATTGGGATCGAGAACGAATACGCCTCCCTCTTCCCTTCCATCCCACTGCTGTCTTGCGTCGTCTACCTACCCACAACACAGATCAGTCCAGCCCACATCCAGATGGGCGCAATCGAGCTGCTAGAAATTGGCACGTATCCAGCCTCGGCGTACACCCCTAAACATGCCAAAGCTGCCACGGATTTCTTCCTTGAAACCGTGAAGCGCGGCGGTAGCGACGCTCACTTCTACCCTGAAATCCAAGAACAGCGCTGGCGGAAGCTTCTCGTCAATGCCTCGTGGAACCCCATTTGCGCCTTGACTCTGTCGCGGGACGTAGCGTTCTTAGCCTCAAGCCCGTCGGCCGAGAGCTGTGTCGAGGGCGTCATGCGCGAAGCCGTTGCCGTCGCACAAGCACTGGGATACAAGTCCGTGACGGCGGACATGGCGGCGGAGCAGATGGAGCGCGCGACGGGCCGGATGGGAGGCAGAGGGATTGAGCCCAGCATGCTGGTTGATGTGCTGAGTGGGAGGAGGATGGAGGTCGAGGTGATTTTAGGGGAGCCGGTGAGGATTGCGAGGAGACTGGGGGTGTCGGTGCCGAGGATGGAGACGTTGTACGCTCTGGGTAAGGGGTTGGACGAGGCTGTGGCGCGGAGACGGCCGGGCATGAGTCTTGGTGGGGATGAGGCGAAGGCAGCGGCATGATGTCGTTGTACATCAATGCATAACTTGACGACATTAAGACATAGACCATAGATCTGTAAGTCGAGCCTCGTCATCTGCAGCAGAGACGACCGGCCTGTCGATCCGTCCTTCAGTCCCAAATCTTTCCTTCCGCCTGCGCTTGACCCACTCCCCAAACGGCGCCCAAATGGCCTCCTTTTCCGCAGGCCGCAGGCTCGCCGCCGACCCGCTCGTAGAGGAGGTCACATATACCCTCGCACCCTCCCACGCACCACCAGACCCCTCCTCGTCCTCCGCCTCCGCCTCCGCTTCTTCCACCCTTCCCATCCGCTCCCCATCATCTTGCCACCCCCATTTAAACTCTGCCTTCTTCATCTCCCTCTTATACCTCCACCTCCATACCGCCTCCCAGATGCCCTTGCCAACAATACAAACGCTCTCGGGCCTGTACCGCCGCACCTTCTCCTCCAGCACCGGCGTCCCCGCCGCCATCTCTGCCTTACTCAGCTCCGCGGCGTCTTTGCTCGGCCGCTCGACAATGTTGGTATTGCCCATCGCGTACCATCGCGGCAAGTCGACGTCGGCGGTTGGCGGCAGACGCACGTCCGTGCAGCCGGAGGAGTGCAGCAGCTTCCAGAAGAGGTTGCTCGGGTGCGCGTAGGCGTGACCGGCGGTCGCGGTGCGAATGCCTGGGTTCGTGCCGACGAAGATGCCAATGAGGTGCGGGGCGAGGATGTCGTTGAGTTTAGGGAGGTGGGCGTACGTCGAAGGAGGGGCGTATTTGGAGGACGGTTGGCGACGGCGGCGCTTGGCTGTGGAGGGGGAGGGCAGGGCAGTGCCGTTATCGTGACCGGTCATAGGGCGTTTGCGAGTGTCGTTGTGGGCGGACTGAAGGTCTCCCGCCTTGGGCGAGGAGCCGTCCGTTGTGCCTTGGGCATAGTGGAAGCGTTCCAAAGAGTTCTTGAAGTTCGCGGTTGTGTCGCTCAAGGTGGTCGGTTCTTCTGCTGTGGCTTCTTCATCAATCGAATTGTTTTCCGCGTGCTCTCCATCGTATAAGTTTGTATGTCCTGGGTTCGCCCTGGCCTTCGCGCTTCTTGTTTTCGCCATCCTCGATCTTCACATGTGTCAACCTGCGCGGACGATACGCGTAAAGCCAGGGTCAGGAATTCATGTCGCTGCGTACCTCTCGTCACGGGCTGCTTCTAACAGCTTCAAGCCTCCCATCATCTTCAACACACACATTGACCACCAACGGCATAATTGAGCCTTTCATGTCATACACTGCTACTGCCCCATGCATATCTCGACTCGTCATTCCCGTACTCTGCTATTCTTCAAGTCTACGTTCCGCTACCTTGTCGCATCGAAAGCAAGAAATTCTTCACCGCCCACAGCGTTTGGTCGAGCTATATATCTCAGCGATCACCTCAGTACACAACTTCAGTGCCTCTCTCATGTTTCCCATGATGTCAAGAAACAACCATGGAATGCATTATTGTTCCGCTTGCTTGGAGCCTGTCCCGCTCGTTGCTACGTCCGCCGCCATCAAATGACAAAGAGACATACCGCATCCGGCGAGCCACCAATGTCGAAGTAGAATAATCGGACAAAGCTGTGACCACAAACGGCGACTCTACAAGCACGGACATCTCTTCTATTCTACCGCACAATGCGGCGCTGTTTTCCAGTTGTGTGATACCCAAAGGAGACGATAAGACTGACAATCCAGCCCAGCGTGCAGGCCAAGGCCACAGCAGCCTTCACGAGAATCGGCAAGATGCTATGAAAGCTACATCTCTCCACCGGTTTGAAAGCAGAATCCCGTGAAAGGAGCAGTAGCAAAGTTGAAGAAGCCCGCGAGTTTCAGGAAAGTGTGCCCAGTATCAATGTTCTTCTGATACAGATAAGGATGATGGAGTGTAGAGCAAGCCTGTCCTGTGTTGAACAAAGAAGTGGCGATACCGAACGTGGGCAGCCTGTTCGTCGTTCAAAGAGAGTCCGCTGAGGCAATGGCGAGACGGCCGCAAGCGTCATAACGAAGCTGATGATAGTAGAGCAGACCAGACTCAAGCGCACAAGCGGACAAAGCAAGCCCCAAGAATCAATGAGAGGCACAAAGGCCTTTTCCCAAATATGTTCGCGCTCATGATATAGACGATCCTTACAGCGGCTTGCCAAGGTCCATTCTCCACGACCATAGTCATCCGAAACATAGCTACTACGAAGCGATCCGAGAAGGCCCAGAATATCCGACGATTGAGCGAGTATGGCAGCCAAGGCGCGTTTCGGCGACCTGGCTCAAGTGGCGTTGCGTCTGGGGTTTGGAGGTTCAGAGGCGGCCGGGAAGGTTGAGGGCACTTTCGTCTTTGCCGGTACAATCGGAGTAGGAGGCTTCGGCCACGCCGGGCTCTGGGTCGAACACGATGTCAACGGCAACATTGTGAAAGTGAGCGTTGAGCGTGTGCAAAGTCGATGTAGGCGCAGTCAACTGACAATCAAAAACAGAGAATGGTGGTAAAAGAGTCCTACCTCCAGCAACGACTTTGGGACCAGGCCACAACGTGGGCGGACCCAGAACGTGAACTCCCCACAGAAGCTGCTACGCATTGTCAGCTATCCTTGTCCAAAACCTCATCGAGCATCGTCGAGTACCGTACGTATGCTGTGTACCCGACCTACAAGATGTATCGGATCTACATGGCATATTGTCCGCATGGAGATGTCGAGCGCCTTATCGCGCAGTACCAGAAGTATGACCAGCATGGAAATCACACCAAGGAGTACGCACCCATGATCTGCACTATCACAATGGAGGCCAGCTGACCCTCTGACAGACGGATACCGCTACATGTCATCGCGTGCGTCTTCGAGGCGCTGGCAGCCGCTGCGTGCTTGATGCGTGACGGCAAGCTCCCGCACGAAGAAGCCCATGCGGAATGGTGGCTACGGAGCCTAGGCGAAATCATCCACCGCGATATCAAACCGAGTAACGGTAGGTCGTTGCCTCTAACCTCGGCTAGTCACAATCATTGACGACCTACCCGTAGTCTTCTTGGGAACCCCGGACGCAACGACATGGCCCGGGATTCCTAAGCCCATGCTAGGAGACTTCGGGTTAGCGATCTACGCCAATACTCCAGGCTTGAACAATCCTTGGGACTACATCGGAGCGGGCACGAAGGTGTATATGGCTCCGGTAAGCGGCCCTTGTCTTAACGCTCCTCCTCTCATCCGTGCCCCTTATCAGGTGTTCTAACGAGATGCAAGGAGCAAGCTATATATTCCAGTCACGTCAAGACGGGCCGACACATCCTCAACGCACGCACGAACATATATACCATCGGGAGGGTCATCCTCTCAATGCTGAACCAGCAGACGGCCGTGGAAGTCGAGGCGGCCGGCTACGAGCGCGTCACCATCCCGGAAAGCACCCGGCAAAAGTATCCGCGGGTTTTCGTCGACCTTGTGGAGCAGTGCCTCGAGCCAAATCCGAGGCTTCGAATCACGACCGATACTCTGTTCGAGAAGGTCACGGAACTGGTGAATTTCCGTCCCGCAAACAGACCTGACATCGTGCCTCTCAAGTACAACACGGTGCCGCTCGACGTGCGGGTGCTGCCTGACACATATGAGCGATTCGCGAAGTAAGTGGCGGTGGGAAGAGTCAGGGGTAGTATAGAAAAGCGCTTCGGCTAATCACCGTCTAGGCCGGTACCCCGAGTCCGTAGCGTTTAGGTTTCGAAGAACGACAAACCTCTCTCATCTGCTGGATCGTATCTGGTGCCTCAACGCTTCAGCTACGTATACCTGGCCTCCTGGGATTCCATCATGACGAACTGGCCCCGTGCAGGTACCCGCCTTGTGGACAACCGGCCGTATGAGTGGCGCAATGGATGAGACTGGTGAGCTCGATGGACGAATGAGGCGGCCAACGTGCGGAATTGTGCGTGGAGCATCGATACCTATATAATGTTACTAGAGTGAGACGTAGTACAGCAAAGAGATAGACGTGTCATTTGCATTGCTTCTGTCCATATATCAAGGAGTGTTGAGCTGAACGTTGTCGGACGAGGAAACTGTATGACGTGTTTCGAGGTACGTATTTGATTAGTTCTGCAGAAATGTAGAAAGGTGCCTTTCCGGCATGCTCGACTGGTCACGAGCCACGTTCGCTAGCCTTGTTGGAAACTCTCTTCGTCGATGTGTCGGTGACTGACCGGCATATGACCTTCGAGGCGCGGTTCATACACAGTTGCTAACGTTATAGAACACAGCGAGCAAACGTTCGTTGTATGAGATGAACCGTTTGAGAGCAGCAAGCGACTTACTGAGCACTTTCGGATGCTCCTTGCTACGTCTTCACAGGCATCTTGGATCCTGCTTTCTACCCAGGAATTAGTCTTCGCTGGAAGCATCGCAGCAAACTATGGGTCGGCCGATATTGTATGGAAAAGGTATCATCTCTTCGTTGCCCGTAGGTTGGCAGTCTGATTTCGACGTTGTGAATCGCTACCAGTTAACGACCCCACCCCATCCACGCGCCACCTCTTTGGCGAGCGCCAATCGCAACAGCGCCACCACCTGCTCACCACCCATGTCCACGCCGCCAATACCATCCAACCCTCCTCTCCAATCCCACGCGCGGCGGACAACCTCTCCTTCTTCCTGCGAGGTTGCCACGATGGAGGACGCCAGCATGTCATAGCTGCTGCCACCCAAGCCTCCAGACTTGCCCAGGTCGCTCTTCGATTTCTTAAGCAAGCCGGACATACTACCACCGTCGCGGAACTGGCCGAGCGAAGCTTGAAGCAGCTGTTCCGCCTGGGAGCGAATGCGGGACGGTGCGGTGGCGAAATCCTCCACAACGCGAAGGAGAGCGAAGACGTGCTCCTTGGTGAAGACCCGCTTCTCCTGCCCGAGTAAAGGCAGCGCTTCGCCCAATAGTACTAGCACGCCGTCAACGGAGACGACAGACTCGACACCCTTGTCGAATAAGCCCCCACGAATGCAGTCGGCTGCACTTTCGATGACGGCGATGAGCGCTTTGGCGACCTCGCGCCTCCGCTCAAGCGGTCGAAGCGGGACGATTTGGGTCGCCGTGCCGTTGAAAGGCTGATCGCGCAGATCGTAGAATTGCCGCAAGGTCGCGTACCCACTCAGGTATGAGGAGAGCAACTTCGCCGCTTCAGCGTCATCATGCGCCAATGATACCAGTGGTGCGCGGTTTCTGCTCAGCAGCGCAGAGAGTTGCGGGTCGAGTCGCTGTTGGGATGGCCAGGCGGCAGACTGCAAGAGGCTGGCAGAAGTCAAGTGACTGAGGGCGTCCTTCAGTTTGGCGGCAGCGTGAGCGCGGGCGTAGTAGAGGAGTGCCGAGCCCCACGCTTTGTCTGCCAGAACTGCGTCGGCGTAGCGCTGTCCAAGATGTCAGCATGCTGAGCCTGATTGGAGACGAACGAGGGGGGAGTCACCTCAGCTATCGTTCGCCCGTACTCATTCAGCTCCAAGTCAGCACAAACCGTAAGTACTTTGTCCACCCTCGCCTCGTCAGTGAGCTCAATCTTGTCAAGCATGTCCGCGGTGATGCGTTGGCCTCGCGCCGTGTCGTCCAGCCTGTCCGCGGTCGAGACAGCGAGCTCCCACCCCTCCCTCACGATCTTGCCGTCCTTGCTCTTAAAGATGTCATTCCTAGCCAAAAATTCCGCATACTCAGCCAAGACATCGTCCCGGTTCGAGGCTTCCTGCTGCGGCTGTGGTTGACTGCCAGGACCATGGCTCAACACCATCAAGTCTTCGCTGCTGAAGCCCTGATCGAGTAGGCCTCGACTCCTGGGCCGGGCTTGGGGTAGCCAGCCACCCATAGCTGCGACTTCAACGAGTGCAGAAGCGACCGAAATGCTCCACCCTCGAATCATGGCAAGCAAGCTCTCGAGACTGCCTTCCATAAGACACCCGAGCGCCACCTCCACCGGGTCCAGCGTTTGAGGCTGGAACACAGCCTCATCCGGTTCGGTCGCCATGACCACGGCTTTAGCAAGGCGTTTGCAATATGCCGTCGTGGTCGCGACATCGACTTCTCGCGTCTTCTGGCTAGCTGTGATGCTCTTGCGCATGCTGCTCCTCAACAGTCCTGCCGGACCTGCACTCCCGTCCTCGCCGTTCCACCACACGGTCAGGTAAATGCTGGCTTCAAGCCAGTCTTGCGACGTATCGACTACCTCATTGTCGTTGCCCAGAAGCTGACCATAGACTTGTTTCAGGTTTTCATAGATGGTCCACGGGACTTTGCTCTCAGCCCTTCGACTTAGTGTAGACATGTTCATGCTCTGACCGAAGCCAGCAGACTCATAAAACACGTTCCGTGAGTCTGCTTGGACACCACTGTCCTCCCCTGCAAAAGACTCAAGATCCTTGACGGCCTGTCGTACCCGTTGGCGAAAGAGCGCCCAGTCAGGACCTTTCACATCCCAGTCGTCATACTGAAGCGCAGGAGACGACACCAACAGTCGAATGCACTGTCCGATCACTGTCTCAATGTTTTGCAAATGGTGACCGCCGTAGCCGCTTGCGCCGTGATTGGGATAGTCGTCCTGGGCGGTGACGGCACGATCCCAGCCCGCATCTCTGAGAAGTCTAATCACCCGCTGGAATCTGCCGCGAGAAAGTGAGGAGAAGATTACATCCCAAAACCTATCGTGAGCCGAAGGGGACGGCTGGTTGACATGGATTAGGTTGAAGTCGTCCGGATACGGATTGTGGTACGTCTCAAGCCAGTCGAGTAGCGCGGCTGGGACCGTAGAGAAGCCGGTAGGTATGCGCGTCGCGATAGCAGAGGAGCGCTGCTGCCGTGACGCATGCACTGACTTTGAGGTATGTGGATGATGTAGTCGCAATAACAGCGATGCAAGGTAGTTTGCTCTGGTGAAGGCATCGCCCGACGATGGCCCCATTCTGCCCTCTTTGGTGGTCGTGTCGCTGTGCTGTGCCCACAATCTCGCGAGTTGCGCCGCGCTATCACCACATATTGCTTCAAGGTCGTCTGTGGTATCTTGCAGTTTGGAGTACATGGCGGAGACGATCTGCTCCTGCCGTAGCACCACGTCGTCAGGCTCATGCGATTGCTGGCCTTGCCGGTTTTGTTTCGTCAATCCCTTGGCAATAGCGGCGTACTCTCCGTCGTGTTGCTGTCTCACTTGGCCGTTGCGACTCCTTTTGAAACCTCGGGGACTGCTCGGGATAGAACTCATGAATGCGCTTTTCTCCATGGGCGCCGGCACATCGTGCATTTGATCATCTTCTTCACCGTCTGCGTCTTCATCCTCATCGTCGTCGTCCTCTGCCGGCGGACTGCTAGAAGGTACCGCGAAGCCTCGCCGACGTGGCGTGTTACCTCGCCGACCAAATGTATTATTGGCCGCATTGTATGAGCTTCCGAACACGGATCGTGGTGGAGGTCCGGCCGGAGTAGTGGATGGGTCGGTCAGGTATGATGGTGGAGGGCCAGCAGGTGTTGTTGATGGCTGTGAGAAGATTGAGCGGTTCTTGCGATTGGGCGTGCTGGGCGACTTTGACGAGCCGTGTCGGCGGAAAGACATGATGGACTCTACTGCCACGGTGCCCGTCGACGGAATTTGCTGATAGATACCACGGCTTCCCCTCACCTAATGTTTCTTCGACCTATACGAACAGACGCGTACGCACCAGGAAACAATGTAACACTTTCTAGACGCGACGTGATGGACTGTGAACCGAGCGAGCTTGAGCGGCTAGCGGGCCGTAGCCGTTAGCCGCCAGCCGCTAACTTCGTACTGTCTCCAATTCACTCACACATCTTCACCTGCACGTCCACAACAACAACACCTACACGCTTCTTGGCCGACCCTCACCGACTCGTGGCGGATAGCCTGCTTGGTGATTTGCAAGAGTGCACTTGATCAAACGTCGCAAGTGCACGGCTTGCATCGTACGGCATATGTTGTCAGGGCACCTGCGACGCGTGCGCAGTATGAACCTACAGCAATGCGAGTGTCGGGCGCAGCATTGTCCTTCAACCAGCTCTCAGCTCCGGCGTTGACTGTACTGTCGAATTTCACGGAGCATACCAGTCAGCGCCACGTTTCCTCCAGCTCGTCAACCTGCTGATTCTACTCTGAATCCTCCTCGAGTACAATACGGCCCAGAGCATGCAAAGTACATCGATAGAAAGAGAGCCCTGGTCCTCTATGTAGCGTCTCCATCCCATCTCTTTCTGCTGCCTTCCACTTATTTTTCGCTGAACAAGAGGTGCCACTCCATGCACAAAGACATTGTTTCGTCGCAATAAAGGACATCCTGACATATCGGGACTCTCTTGTGACCACTGTGAAGTTGTTGCTGCGTCGGACTGCTGATATCAGAGGATGCCCAAGTTGCGCTCATCCGGAGCAATCCTTCTTGGCTGGAATAAGCATCCCACGCCGCCCCTTGGACTCGACGCGGAGTCTCGGGCAGCAAGCCTGCGAAAGAGAGATTATGCGTGCTGCACGCTTTGAAGGACACAGTCCGCTCCCGGCACACTCTTTTCGATCAGGTTTCGTGATACTCAGAACATCCACCTAGCGGGAACAAGACATTTTCGTCGCACAATCCAGAGCAAGCGACGTGGAGATTGACGGTGCTAATGATGCGGGTCGGTCCTGAGGGGTCAGGTGGTGAAGAGACTGCAGGCCGAAGTACTTCAGTACCGAAAGTACCGAAGTATCTGGTTCAACGACTGGCGCTGTGCCAAATGATGGATGTTGGCGTGCGATTTGCGCAGGGTATCTCCGATCCTCCAAGTGCGAAGAACTTGGGGACATGAATGACATGAACAAGGAAAAGAAAGGAAGACCCAAGGCGCGGCTGCGAAGAATTGGGCAATTGGAACTTCGTGCCTAGTCACCGGCTTCATCTGAAGTGCTGGGGGAAAGCAACACTCCTTTCCAGAGTGCGAGCAGGCTACAAGGAACGTAAAGTCGTTGGTATTCCCGGCAGGGCTTGCGAACGTGTTTCCTTTCCCCACACCCCACACCCCACACTCCAGATCTTGCACACTTGCATATCTCTTGGCACCACGGGTTATTCCCGTTGCTTTGCAGCTGCCCAGTCAATGATAATGCGGGCACGGCGGGGTCGAAGGATACTTCTTGTCCTGTACCATAGGTCCGTCACCCAAGAGGAGCACGTCTCAACCGAGCAGTTCTTACTCGCTCGGTCACGGCAGTGGCAAGACTTGAGGCGGAACACATGATGATCGAACTGAGGGGTTTGTCCAGGCCCCGCTCGTACGCTCATCCTTTCATATATTAGAGAGGTGGTCGTTGACAGTCCTTCTACTTCTTGGGTAATATCGCGCTTGCCGATTGTCATTGTGCAAAACAACGAACGACGACCGTACATTGATCCTCTGCTGTCACCCCTCGATCATCATGGGCTTATATACGAAGCTTCCGGAGGACCTCCAAGAGGTGGATGTGATCATTGCAGGAGGTACTCCACGAGAGCTCTTGATACTTGATCTTGACCTCCAGCACATTACTAACACATCGTCTCAGGGGGGCTTGCTGGATGTGTAGTAGCGGGACGCTTGGCCGAAGCCGACCCAGAACTGTCCATTCTCGTTATCGAGCAAGGACCAAACAACTACGGAGTTCCTGAGGTCGTCCATCCCGCTCTTTACCCGAGAAATCTGTTCACCAACAGCAAATATACGCTGTTCTGGCAGGGAAACCAGTCACCACAGCTCGCAGATCGCAAGCCCATCGTACCTTCCGGAGGCACACTGGGAGGTGGCTCGTCCATCAACTGGATGGTTTACACTCGTGCGCAGCGATCCGACTTCGACTCCTGGAACGCCCCTGGATGGTCTGCGAATGATCTGTTTCCCTTCTTGAAGAAGTTCGAGACTTACCACGGATTTGGTGAGAAGGAGCATCACGGCTACGACGGTCCAGTCAATGTCTCCGGCGGCACGCACCGCGCTCGTGGCGCGGAAAATGCCTTCATCGACGCGGCCGACAAATTGGGCTACCACGAGCTGAAGGATCTCCAGAACCTTGATGCAAACAATGGGACAGAGCGCTGGATGAAGTATGTTGGACCTAACGGTCGACGTCAAGATGCCGCGCACAGATACTTGCACCCCAAGCTGCGCAGCGGAGACTATCCCAATCTGCATGTCCTGTGCGAGAAGCAAGTCATCCGGGTCCTCTTTGACGACAACAAGCGAGCCGTGGGAGTCGAATATCAAACTAACCCAAAATTCCTCGCGAACCCAGAGTTTATGACTGCGAAACAGACTCCGCGTACCTTGCGTGCCCGCAAGTTGGTGATCTGCTCAGCCGGGGCGAATGCAACACCACTCATTCTTGAGCGATCGGGCGTGGGTGATCCCAAGATCCTCAAGCACGCCGGTGTGCCAGTGATCGAAGAGAATCCTGGTGTTGGAAACGACTACCAGGATCATCACCTGACACTCTATTCTTACCGGACCAGCCTCTCCCCGAACGATACTATCAACGGTTTCGCGGACGGCCGTTTCGACATCCAAGAAGCCATCAGAGCCAGCCATGAACTGTTGGGTACCAATGCAATGGATGCTTGTAAGCCTTGGTCGTCGCTTTCACACTCACTCTCGACAAAGCTGATCGTTGCGTAGCTGGCAAGTTCCGTCCTACCGAGGCCGACGTCGATGCCTTGGGGCCCGAATTCAGGAAAGCCTGGGATCGGGACTTCAAGAATGCGCCCGATAGGCCTCTCATGATCATCGCTATGTATCTCGCGTAAGTGATCGTCAGAACTCATCTTTGCACGATAGGTTGTCTGACGATGACCAGCTACTTCGGCGACCACTCAATGCTGCCAGATGGCTCAGAATACGTCTCGATGGCGAACTGGACAGCGTATCCGTACTCCCGTGGTCACATCCACATCACGGGACCAAACGTGGGAGATCCCGTCGACTTCGATGTTGGCTGGCTCGCGGACGCGCATGACCTCGACGTCAAGAAGCACATCTGGGCATACAAGCTGCAGCGTGAGATGTGGCGACGCATGAGCATCTTCCGCGGCGAACTCGCTTCCACCCATCCGAGCTTCCCATCCGGCTCACAGGCCGCTGTGGTTGAAAAGACCGAAGGCCCCGTGGCGGATGGAAGTGAGCGCATCACTTACACGCCGGAAGACGACAAGGCGATCGAGCAGAAGGTGCGAGAGATCGTGTCCACGACCTGGCATTCGCTGGGGACGTGCAAAATGGCGCCGAAAGAGAAGCTGGGCGTTGTGGATCCGAGCTTGAACGTGCACGGTGTGACGGCGCTGAAGTTGGCGGACTTGAGCGTGCCGCCGGAGAACGTGGGTGCAAACACCGGTAACACGGCGTTCGTGATTGGGGAAAGGGCGGCGGATATCTTCATCCGGGAATTGGGGCTGAACAAGAGCCGCGCTCGTCTTTGATGGTAGCTAGCATACGCCCTATTATGTACGAATGACCAGTGCGCGCCGAGCACGGTCAGAATTGCGTGGCCTCATGAGTACTCGCGTACCCGTTGTGAACCAACTTTTCACAACGCTATTGATTGATGGCGTATAGGAATTCGGTCATAAGCTGTGCATCATATTGAGTGGGTTGGCCGATGTGACAACCGGAGTCAAGCAGAGTGTAGTCGTCGATTGATGTACGCGAATTGTGACCTCGAGAAACCCAAGACGGCGTCAGAGGTGAGGCACGGGTCGCATAGATCTTATGACGGTCACTGTCCAGAGTGCCCGACGTCCACATGATGTGGCTTCGCGATCGGCAAGAAGAAAGTGATCCGCAATGTCACAGCCTTGTGAAGCCCCGGTCAGCCTTTGTCCGGGGCCGCTGTGGCGAGTGGTCGAATTTGGGCTGGTTTTGGTTCATCCACGCCGTCCTGTTGTCTTACTGGCGGCGGCATCGACATGTCTTTGGGCCCAAGCAAATCCTTGAAGCTTGACCAATTGTAAAGCGTTCGCGGGAGCAGAGGTCTGTCCAGAAAGTAGGTACTTCTTTCAATCGAGCGTGTTCACATCCGTCTCTGCGCCATATTCGAGCACGACCCACTGACAGAACTTTTCGAACTGCCTTGCCCACTCCTTCATTCTGTCCGCTCGTACACCATTGCCAAATGCGCCCGCCTTGATCTCAGCCTGCCATTGCCTCGCCGAGCAATCATCGAACGTCGCCCATCGCACACTGTTCTCCGCTAGGTTCGCGAGACCCTCGAGGCCAAGGTTCTCCCAGCCTTGCAGCGCTTGGAAGTAATCGTATGACATACCGCTCGTCCCCTGTCCGAGGATGGTCGGGTCATCGGTTGACAGCGAGCAAGGCACGCCGCGCGCGAGCAGGGCGGGAAGTGGATGTTGCATGATGCTACCCGTGAGTCGGAGAACCTCGTTGGAAATGGGGCAGCTTTCAACCAGGATTTTCTTCTCCTTGATCATGTCGATAAGCAGAGGATGCTTGAATAATGAGAAGCCGTGGCCGATGCGCCTAGTACCAAGGAGAACAGCGTCGAAAAGGTTCTCGTCTACCGTATCACCGTCACCGAGCGTCTCTCCGGCATGGAAGTAGAACGGGATATCGACGCCTTCTTCCATGCATCGTTTCTTGAACCAGAAGAGCTCGGGAGTAAGTTCGACGAGCGATTGCCCAAGATCTTCTTGACCAACGAGATCAAATCCAGCGATGAGGTCCGGGAAAAGCTGCTTCATAGCTATGCACTTCTTCATATCCTCGATGATCCCTCGTCTGCCGATCTGCCTCACCGTTGTCCAAATCAACCGAGCTCCCCAAAGTCCCTTGCCCTCCTCCGAGTCGACGAAAGCGTCTATTTCATCCTGCAAGACCGCGAGCAATCCTTCGAAATCTTCGTCAGGTGTATTGGCGTGCTCCCGCCAAAACGGCAGGACGAAGATCGATCGAATATCTACCCATTGCACGCCATCGTGGTGCAGTTGTAGCAGCATACCACGGATGAACTTACGGAAGATCGGCTCGTACAACTGTAAAGAAGCCAATATGGGAAAGCATGACGCGAACTTGCGCCAGATGGAGTCGGGTCCGAGATGGTGCTGCAATGATTCCTCGCGCGTGACAGTCACACGAGACTTTAACCATTTTACGAAAGCCTCTTTACCGCCGGGGAATGACTCGGCAGCTCGGACGATCGGTACCCACTGATCAGCTTGATACGTTGTCGACCATATCGTCGGCGCCTCGTTCGAGTGAGTGTCCTTCACATATTGGAATAGAAAAGGCTTCTTCAATCGAGCCTCATCACTAGCGAGCGGACAACTGGCGCTCATGCAAATACCGTCTGTCGCTAACGCTTCGTCGATCAGCCAGTCCAGGTCGCCCATCGCTTGTAGATGGCAGTGCAGCAACGCGCCTTTGGGCATCTTCTTGACGATTCTCCAGAGCTTACTCGACTCGATGCGGTCCTTAGCCAAGGGGAACATCATACCGGGATGAACCTCCGCGCCTTCATCTTTGGTGAGATTATCGTGGTAGCCAGAGTTCCATAGCGCTTGTTGTTCCTCGAAACGGATCGCAGAGACGATGGCGGAGGCTTCGGCGGCCATGGGTGACAGTGTTTCCCGGAAGGCATGGTCGCTGCGTTGCCTCTTTTCTTGGGCGATGAGTGCATCCCTCCCGTCAAGGTACTTCTGGATGAATGGCTCGTCCAGCGAAGGGACGCCTTGCTCACGTGCCCAATCCTCCTCATCGTCGACATCACGGAGTGAGGGATCCATTACGCTGATGACTTCGAAGTTTGTCGAAACTGGGTGTGGTTAAGGATGGATGTGCTACAAATTGCAGGACATGAAGTCCAATGCTGTGGTGCTGTCACGAGAAGGGCTTTGCGGAGATATAGTTGCGGCTGCTCGGAGGTAGCCGCCGCTAGTGGTTCGGCCCCGCAGTCGCGTGAGACGCATGCCACATGCGGGCACATCGTCACCTGCCAACACCATCACGACTGTAGCCTTGCACATCACTTCTCCCAACCTCAGACTCCCCCTGCTGAAGTCCTATACGAAATCCACGTCCCATCCACATACCTACGACCAGCCGTTTCGCCTCGGACATATTGTCATGTTTTGTTCCCTATGATGTTAGCACCGCGACGCAGTCGAAGCCCCAGGCACGCGATCACGCCTGCTGGCCTGCGTCCAACTTACGTTCGTTAGAATCCTCTGATAGCCCTGGTTCCGGTCTCGGTTGCTCTGTACACGTCGCGATCATGGCTTGGTGGCAGAAGAAGCTGCTGCACTATGCGCTGTCGCGTACGGGTTTACTAGATGACCAGGCGATAGATCCCCAGAACCTCGATATCGCGCTTGGCAGGACGAACGTGATTGAGCTTAGAGACGTTGGGCTCAACATCAAGCGTCTTTCTAAGCTCGCGCAGCTGCCGCCTAGCCTGCGAGTGGAGACGGCACGTGTGCTCCTCCTCCGCTTGACCGTACCTGCGGATATCTATCAATCGAGCATCGGGGTGGAAGTTGATGGGGTAGTCATAGGCTTGGTGCTGGAAGAGAAGGAAGCAGAGCGCGTCGCGAAATCAACGCCAAGGACAAGGTCACCATTGAGCGGTCGCACTCCGCAACATCGCAAGGTTCATAGAAGGGTACACCCTCCGCCACAACATGATCGGGATAGATTGGACGAGTCGGACATCGACATACACATTCCTACGACACAAGAGATGGCCAGATCCTTCCTATTGGACGAACCGGCACAGAAAAGAAGGGAGCTGGAAGCTGCCCTTGCAGCAGACGCGAGCGCGATGGAGCAATCAACCGACAGCGACAGCAGTGAGGGTGAACTTGGCACCGGAATCTCCGTCGGCCTGCCGAGCTTCTTGGCAGGCTTTCTTCAGGGCATCATAGACAGGCTTCAGGTACGGATTAGCAAAGTCGAAGTCACTATCGAAACGATCGTGTCGGGTGACGGCCCAGACCGGATACCGCTCGCCTTGAGGATTATCGTTGGAGCTGGCGAACTGGCAGGCTTGCAACCAGGTGTCAATGGCGGCGAGACTGACGGAAGACGTCGCTTCACTTTGCACGACATCGGCGTCGATCTACGTTCCAACGCCAGTATCTTTGCTGACCTCGCAGATCCGCCATCCTACGCCTCAGCTGCAGACAATCGACGATCACGCAGCAGTCCAGGCGCCGGGAACGCGCCTACGGTCTTGCGAGGAGCGGACTTGGAGTTCAAACCTAAGAGGCCTTCGACCACTGAACCACTGGCTCACAGCGGAATGCTTAGCCACGATCAATCCCCCCATTCGAAGTTGCCGGATACTATGTCTTCGTCTGCTCGCACGGCTGATTCAGACTGCTTTGCAAGCGACGCAGAGAATGCTGAACAAGGTCGTGAGTCGCCTAGTCAGCGAACTACGACCTCTGAGCTTGACATTCAACTTGGTGACGATAACATCAGCTGGGGCTCAAGGCGTGTCCAGTCCAGTGTTGTTAATGAGAGTCTGTGGAACTCGTTCGCAAGTGAGGATGACTTGCCGGATTCACTGCTCCTTGAGCGAGCGCACACGCCCCGAGCACATTCAGCTTTGGGAGAAACCCTGCCGGCCACGCGAACGCGGCGTCCCGTGGCTCCGTATGCTAGAGATGTACGGAGCCACGGTTCATGGTCTATTCCGAAGGAGAGTACAGACCGCCGTGACTTGCGTCAAGGTCCGGGGTCATGGCCAATGCTCAATCAGAGCCAACATAGTTCGCCCGAGTTCTTCTCTTCAGCTCCGAGCGTGCCGGGTCCAGACGCCATGGAGAACAAGCGAACGGCTCTTGAAGGTCCTTCACTGGTGCTGGAAGACCCACCCATACCTGCAATGCCCGGAGATGAGCAACCTGATGATATGACCCAATCCCGCTTTTACAGTCATGAAGAAGCGGAGAGTATGTATATGAGTGCCATGACGCATGGTTCAAGTGCGAATGTTCCAGGTGCATGGGCTTCGGACATACCGAATGAGCACTCCCTCCAGCATGATAGTAAGGGTGCAAACAAACGACCGACACGTTCGGATGATGGAGGACAAACGCGAGCTGGTCTCTCCGAGAGTCCACAACAAGCTGACCTTCCGAGTGGCAACATTACCCCACGAGCGCAAACGCCAAAGGCGACTCGCCCTCCAGACGAGACAACATTGAACGCAAGGCGACTGCTTACGATCGATACCATGTCTGTCTGGCTGCCAAATCAAGCGGAAGAGCTAGAAGCTGGTAATGGTGTATCTGAACGGTCTCAGCTCTCGACGCGCGTGGAAACGAGCGTCTCGACTCATGGTATGCCGGGCACATTCTCCGCGTACCCTGAGAGCACCAACGCCCGACAAAAGGCTGCCTTGCTATCTGAAAGCCAAGCGCAGCCTACGTCTTCACCGCGCCAGCATCATGACAGTTCTCCCGGGCGTAAAGAGTCAACCAGAATCATGCTGGGAGCTGTCAAAGCGCACCTCGATATCCCTTGCGCTCGGCTGCTGTGTAGCTTCGGCCAGTCCACAAGCGACCCACGAGGCTCACAGTCAGACAGAACAGATGCAAGTCCGGGCACGGACAATTCATTAAGCAGTGCCGTAGCGCTACACTTATCTGCAGATACTTTCGAGCTCGCGCTGGTCGACCGTCTCGAAGACCGCCAGCAGGCCACCGGGAAACCGGCACAGATGCTACTCACACTGAGAGGCGAGAAAGCAAGCCTGAGACTTGATCGCCTAGAGATGGAATGTCAAATGAACCGTGCGGCCCTCTTACTTGGATCCGCGAAGCTCCTTACCTTTGACCGGCAGCCAGATGTCACCAGTTCTTTGGACATCACGCAAAGTACGCCTGACCTCTTGCTCATCGTGTCCTCCAGCAAATCCACCGTTGCGAGGCAGCCCATAACAGAGGTCACTCTCAAGACGCTTCCTATCCGTGTCGCGCTGGATCTCATTGCTGCTGAGGATACTTTTAGCGCATATGGCGGCATCAGTGGTGTACTGCAACTGAGTAACTCTATCTTGTCTGAAAGCGGGACGTTAGGATCACCCTCTCCGATTACGAAAGGTGGCAAAGGCGTCCGGTTTCAGGATGATACCGAAGTCGCAACCCCTGGTCGAGAGCTGAAGGCGAATGTACGCGTTACTGGTCTGGATGTGACGTTGATAGGCGAGGCATGTGCGCTCAACCTACGCTCCACGATCGTGAAGGTCGTCCATCGCGAGCAAGCTACTGTCATGGCAATCGCACAAGTCCGTCTTACAGGACCGTATCGATCCGGCGAGCTTAGCGCCCCCATCTCAGCAGATATCTCCACCTTGCGCATGGAGTACCTCGCATCGCCGCCAGAGAAAGACCTGGAACGACTACTGTCTCTGCTAACGCCCTCGAAAGACAAGTATGACACAGACGACGATATACTTATCGATACTTTGCTTCGACAGCGGCGGAAAGGCGCCCTTGCCAGAGTCATGGTTCACACTGCTGACTTCAAAATCGACGATTATGGTTGCTTTGCAACATTGACAACATTGAGCGATGAGCTGGCTAAACTATCGGCGGTGACGAAATATCTCCCCGAAGACGACCGGCCAGGTTTGCTGACACTCGTCCGTTTCGATACGTTGAGAGCGCGGCTTCCAGTCAACGATAGTTTCGGCGTGTTGCAGCTCCTTTGCTCGGACCTCCAGGCTGCACATGTGGGCTTGCCGGCATTGCTGGCAGTTTCGCTTGGGACAATCAACGCAGGCCGGGCTCAGCACGCTGATCTCCTCCGTCCTCTTATACCTCATGCAAACTCCGAAACCCTGCCCATGCTAATGGCTCGCATGATTGGCAACGAGGCTGAACCGTCAGTCAAGATCAAAGTACTCAATTGCTGCATAGAGTACGACGTGCCTACTGTACTGGCTTTGTCTAACGTGAACGGAGGTGCCGACGTTGAAGACGTCGTTGGCGAGCTTGCCAAGTCGGTGGCCGATCTGACCCTACCGAAGAATGACAGCGGCTCAGGCCATAACAGCCCTGGCAGCGATGCGACCGTCAAGAAAACCAGAGTCGACCTGGCTGTGCATGACTCCGCGATCGGCCTGACTCCAGAAAACCAATCGTCGAAGGGTCTTCTTGCCATAAACGATGCGACGTTTTCCACAACGATGCCTTTCGACCACAAAGCCAATGCCGTACTGGACATGAGAAAAGCTACCATGTTAGTTGTCGACGTAGCCAGTCTCGGTGGTACTGAGCGTGAGATGAGTCATGAGAATTTGTCTCGTGCCACAAGCGGCAGTCTGCGCCTGAATGATCATCTATCGAATCTTGGGTACGCCTGCGTCGGCTCTATCATGTCAGCAAGACTCTCAGTGTTGGTCGAGGACGATAATGAGAATCACGCTGGCGCCGTGGTAATCGATGTCAACAATGAGTTGCTGCTTCTGGAGACCTGCGCTGATTCGACCCAAACGCTCATCGCTCTCTTAAGCGGTCTGTCCCCACCGACACCGCCCAGCAAAACGCTCAAGTATCTGACCGAGCCAATGAGCATCGAAGATATGATGGCATCATTTACTGGTGAGCCTGAAGCGACATCGGATGCTGCGCCCGAAACTCTGTTCGATGTTGATGAGGAGCCTGACGATGATGCTGACATGCTCCTTGACGCACCTACCCTTCACGAAGACGACGATCTTCTGATGGAGTCTGAGACGGAGTCAAGCTTGTATGGGCCGGTCAGTGGCATGCTTGATGACTCAGACAAACCTGGTGACGACGAGTCGCGGTCTGCCGACTTTTCTGGGACCGTGGAGAGTCTGCTGGAAGAAGATCCGTTTGAGATGCCGATATCGCCTGCTGATACAAGCTTGGGTGACTCCGCTCTGATGCGAGATTTGGGGAAGCAATGCAAGCCTGCCATCAACAGCCAACCAGTCGACCTTGGTCTGTACGAAATTGAGGATCTTGGGTTCGACGCTTTAAGTATCGATGGCGCCGCCCTTGGCACACAACACCGATTCGCCACACCAACGTCTGGCCGACGAGCACCACTGTCCAAGGACTTGCAACGAAAGCCACCCTTCAGGCTGCGCTTGCGAGAAACCAATGTCATCTGGAATATTCATGATGGTTACGATTGGCAGCGGACACGTGACGGGATTACAAACGCTGTTGAGCAGGTCGAAGCTCAGATCGAAGAACGCAAAGCTCGAAGACGCCAGTCGCTCGACGACCGGGAGGTTGAGGAGCCGGTGATCGGAGACTTCTTGTTCAATTCCATCTACATTGGCGTGCCAGGCAATCACGACGCACAAGAACTTCGGCGCCAGATCAATCGTGGCATTGATGATCTTGCAAGCGAAACGGAAAGTGTGCCAATGTCTGGTGTCTCTAGGCCAACGAACTATTCTACCCCGGGACGTCAATCAAAGCAAAGACAACGACGACGACGACTGAAGCTCGCACGCAGTAGAAATCACAAAGTGGCGTTCGAGCTGAACGGCCTCTCCGTTGATGTGGTGGTGTCCCCTCCCACCGATGGCGATGTAGTTAGTTCGGTCGACATACGGGTCAGAGACTGCGAGATATTCGACAACGTGCCGACATCAACCTGGCGAAAGTTCCTGACGCAACGCGACACCCACCCGAGTATTCGGGAGATGTCCAAACCGATGGCGCACATTGAGCTGCTCAATGTCAAAACCCTGCAAGACCTCGCAGCGACAGAGATTGTGCTCCATGTCTCCATCCTACCGTTGCGATTGCATGTCGATCAGGATACCCTCGATTTCATCACTCGCTTCTTCGAGTTCAAGGACGGTGCCGTGACTGGGTCGGAGACTTCGGGTGAGCGACCGTTCATCCAGAGAGTGGAAGTTGACACTGTGGACCTGCGGCTCGATTACAAGCCCAAGTACGTCGACTATGCCGGTCTGAGATCTGGTCACACTACGGAGTTCATGAACTTTGTGACTCTGGATGCTGCCAACATCAAGCTGAAGCACGCCATAGTCTACGGCATTCGCGGCTTCGAACCGTTGCACAAGACGCTTAACGACGTTTGGATGCCCGATGTCACACGCAACCAGCTCCCCACCGTCCTCGCCGGATTAGCGCCTGTGCGAAGCTTGGTCAACATTGGGTCCGGTGTGCGGGATATCGTTGCTATACCCGTTCGTGAATACAGGAAAGATGGACGGATTGTCAGGAGTATCCAGAAAGGTGCATTTCAGTTCGGCAAGACCACCGCATCGGAGCTCGCGCGCTTGGGAGCTAAGGTCGCAATCGGCACGCAGAACATTTTGCAGGGCGCGGAAGGCTTGCTGTCGCCTACCTCAGCTTCACCGTCCGGACGAGCGACGTCTGAGCACGGTTGGCACGATGTCGCATCTGACGACAACGACCATGAACAGCGTGCCATCTCCGCACACGCCAACCAACCGCTCGGCTTGCTGCCGGGATTACGCTCCGCCCGAAGGTACCTCGAACATGATCTGCTCACTGCAAAAGATGCTCTGATTGCGGTCCAAGGTGAGGTGTTGGAGAGCAGAAACCCTGGCGCCGCAGCAGCCGCCGTTGTGAGGCATGCACCGACGCTTATCCTCCGACCCGTCATCGGTGCCTCTAGAGCTGTCGGTACAACGTTACTCGGAGTGGGAAACCAGATTGATCGCAGCAACATCAGGCGCATGGATGATGTAAGTGTTGTCCAACTTCTCGCGGAGGACTGCTTTACTGACCGTGTGTCAACAGAAGTACAAGCGTCAATGAAACAAATATGCGCTTGAACGTATAGCACTTGCCCTCCCAGGAACTATGTCGTGGTCATGGGATGATTAGTTAAGGTAGAATCCTATCGTGCGCTTCGCCGCCACCTCAGGACCAACTCGCACACTCGCCTCGCCCTGCCCAGATAAAGGTGTTTTAGTTATGTGCATTTCACCCTCGATCCGAGGAAGGCCGTGGGAAGTATAGATACCGACCAGTAGGAAACATCCCACGACTCTGGGCAGGCAAAGGGGACACGGTCGTCGACGAAATAAGGGGGCCAAACCCATCGACAACCCTCCAGTCGTTGTATGTACCACCTCCTGAAAATTGAGACCCGATTCGACTCACTTTCTCAAACTACAAGATGCGCATTCCGCGCGGTGTAAGTTCCCTTCTCGAGGAGTCTAGTGACGAGAAGAAAAGCAGACTTCGCGATGCCAATGCGCAAGTTCAGCGGTACTACTACTAACGAAGACTGCGACGTTGTTCGAATTGCTGTTGCGCTGTTCACTTTGATATTCGTCAAAAGCAGCCAGCCATAGCGTTCAAGCTATCCAACCGCCACCGTTCGAACCCAACTCACCAACCTTGGCCCTCCCTGAAAGAACGCCAATTCCGCTCAATGCGCGCCCGCCTGCCCCAAAAGACGCACGCCGTAACAAAATGGGGTATTCCTCCTTCTTTCCTCAAAAAGCAAAGCACAAGAACACCCGTGCCCAAGCAGCCCACTCCCACTCCCCACTCCTTAGCCACAATAACCCAATGCCCTCCTTCCATTCATCCCTCTCACCATCACCCTCACCCTCCACAACCCAACATCCTCGTCCGCAACCACGCGCTAAACCGAACCCAACTACTCTGCGCCACCCGCCCTTTCCCACGCCGCACCGTCCGATCGCCTCGCGCCCCCTTCTTCTCCTCCGAAGCGGCGGCCCCGGGCTCCCGCCCTCGCCGAGGCAAAGACGCGGCGTTCGCGGGTCGGTTCGCCTCATAACTCCGCGCCCGTAACTTTTCGTCCGGCGGGTCCTCGGTTGTAGGCGGCTTGGCCTTTCGAAGGAGAGCGGCGCCGCTGCTTCGCGCTTCGGGGCCGTCTCGTGTGGCGCGTGTTCGGTCGAACGAGGAGGAGGTTTCGGATTTCCGGCGTTGGCGGTCCCGCTTCTTCGCCGTTCTCGCTTCCTCCGTCTCCCGCCGCTTGAGCGCGCCTTTCTCCACTTTCCGGTCTTTGTTCGCCTCCTTCTCCTCGAATTTGCGGCGCGCGGCCCGGATGCGTTCGTCGCGCGTCTCGTGCTCCGGGTCCGAGCGGCGGGACATGTAGCTCAGGGCTTTGTCGAAGCTGGTGCGGGACGAGGGGGAGGTGGGAAGGTCGAAGGAGGGGTTCGTGTCCCCTCGGCGACGGCTGAGTTTGGATCTGGAGGACCGGCCGGATTTGACGGAGAGGTTGGTTTGGGAGGTGCTGGTGAGTTTCGGGACGAGGCCGAGGTCGTCGGCGGTGTGGGATTGCGAGAGGGGAGTCGGGGCGACTTGCGGGGTTGATGAGACCGAGACGCTTCGTCGGTTGCGGAAGCCGTGGCCCAGTCTGAAGTCGTCGTCGACCACGTCGTCGCTCTCGTCCGCCTCCTCGCCGTTCACGAATGAGTTGTTGGAACTGCCGGTGGGCGGGGTGTAGGGTCTGGGGGTCTGGCGCATCGGGTGCACGAAGGGCTGGTTCGGGCGAAAGAAGCCGGATCCATTTGACACTTGCGAACCAATGCTGGTGGACCTGGCGTGGGTAGTTCTCCGACCAGCCGGTACAAAGGAAACATCCGATGCCGATGCCGAGTTGGTGCCAAAATCTTGAACGCCTAATCCCGCGTTCTCCCCCACCGACTTGGATAGATCGATTTTGCCCTGCTGATCCTCTTTCGCGGACGACTTCTTTCGCAAGTAGGGTTTGATCTTGGATGTGGAGCTCGTGGGAGCGGTCGGAGAGAAGGGTGGGTTCGGTAAGGGCTCTTCGTATGTGGCGTAGGGTGTCGTGAACTGAGAACGGGGGCTGGTGTAGGACGAAGTCGGCGCTGGTAAGGATGGCGCGGAGCCGGAGCCGCCTCGTTTGTGAAGCCTGGCATGTCCGACCTGGTGGGGCGTGGCCGAAGGTGCGACGGTGGAGGTGTGTGAAGTCATGTGCGCGGACGGAGGTCGAGGCTGGCTGCGAGGATGGTAGCGAGCGTGTGGAGGTCGAGGGTCATGGCTCGGATGGGCGGCTGGTTGTGATGAAGGGACGGGGTTTGTCGTGATGGCATTAACCCTCAGGCGAGTGGTGTAGTCAGAGCTGCGGTGGGTGAGGGTTGGATGATGATGTTGGTGATGTATGGAGGCGTGAGATGCCTTCGAATCACAGCGGGCAGTGGTCCTATGCGCTGAGGTTCAGGACCGGCTGGCTGACGACACCATCCAGCCTCTCAGCCGTAGCCTCAGCCTGGGCCTCAGCAGGATCGGACGGCGGGGTGGGTGATGAGGGAGAGGGAGAGGGAGATGTAGTTTGATACATGTACTGTACGCATCATTCTGCAGTGTTCTTCGTCCTTCCCCACCGGCAGCAAACGGATGGTGGTGGATATACACACTTGCGTCACGTGTGATGTAGTCCGGGATCTGGCGGATCACATGATCGGAGATTGCTGTATACCATACCTGTACCTACTATATACACGAGTGCGAGTCTGCAAACTGGCTTCTGATACTCAATCAATGCATCTAACGGTAAATCACTAAATTCAATATGCAGATGTGTACGTCACGTGGTAAGCATGTGAGCGTGAGCATGTGAGAGTGAGCCTGGCCGCTCCAATCCCTACCTCACGATCATCACGCATGCAGGGACTCTCCGGTGCACTCGACCTTCACCCACTTCAGCGACAGACACCATGGGAGAAACTCGCGACAACATGCTGGATTAGGCCCGCATCCGGTGGAATGGAAGGCCGTATCACTCCCAACTTCGAACAAAGCTCAGGGACCGGCAGTGAACGAACAACATACAGCGCTCTCGGAGGGGCGCATCGGGCAGCCTTGTACGGGAGCGTGAGCTTCGTATCTGCAACCCAACCTCCTCAAGCTGGCAGTCGATGTTGCTACCCAAACACACAGCTTCGATCCCAGATTCGAAAGGACAACCGGATGCGACCGTTGCTGTTGGCCTTGACATTCAGGAATGCGTACTCGAGGGTGGGGTATTGCAAACATCTGGCACCGCAATAATACCAAGCATGCCGGTTCCTGGACGCCGGGGTCATACACCCAACGAGGCCGTATGTTTCCGACGACTGGATGCCATCTCATCGCAAATGCTTTCACGTGCCGAAGATAACGCAAAAGAACTCTGCGTGTGCTGTGTCGTCTTCTCTTCAAAGCAATGCCTTTTGTTTGTTCGGCCGGATCCATGTCCAGCAACGAACAATTTCCTTTGTCTTCGTCCCGTTTGCATGCGGTCAAACAATGAACAGGTCATAACAATATGAACACCCCGACTTGGTGTTCTCGTGAAAGACATAAACACCGACCAACAAACCCCTTCCGCGTAACCCTCCATCTACAGGTACCAACAGAACTTACCAGCCGGTAAACCCCCAACCAACCAACCAAGAAACGCAATGAAATTCATCGCCACCATTCTCGCCGCCATCATGGCCTTCGCCGCCCTGGCCACAGCGGACAGCTACCCCTTCGGCGCCCAGTGCCTGACCAACCACCCGAACATCTACACGGCCATCAACCTCTTCTGCACGAAGAAGGACATGGTCGTCCCCTCGTCCTACACCAACGCCGGCAAGTCCCACAACGGCAAGTGGGTCGGCATCCGCGGGACCTGCAAGCCCAAGCAGTGGGTGCCCCAGCACTACTGCGTGTCGCAGTTGCAGGCCGTGTGCGCGCATGCGCCCGCGAACGGGAACAATCAGGCGCGGTATGGGCGGAATGGGTGTCAGACTTTCGTCACTTGGACGTTGGGTTAGAGGAAAGGAGAAGGGGAGAGGGCGTTGGTGAAGTAGAAGTGGCAGTAGCTGGGTGATTTATAATGCTACCTCAATCTCATTTTAACGAAGTGTTGTCCCATTCGTTCTTTTCAAGTATGTGTATGAGCTGGCATGGGCATGCTCCTATTCCCATATCATTTGCGAAGCGAAGATTGCGTTTTTGACTCTCAGGTAAGTAAGTGCTGCCAACGGAGAGCAAGAAATGCCTGATTTCACGGTGAACAAACCGAGTCTTCCAAAGACAACTCCATCCGCGCGCTATGCACCAAGTAACGTATCCCCAGCCCCAACGCCACCGCAAAGCAGGTCATCACCGATCGCAGGATAAACCCAACCGCGTGCAAGATCCCAAGTAACGCCATGAGATCATACCCTTGCCACCCTACCAGACCCCAGCATCGCCCGTTGTAGTCGGTCAATTCCCATCCTCGTCCAGCTCCATCGGCTCCTGATGCCGCGCGAGCACCTTCTTCTTAAACTCCGCCTGATCCCGATCCCACAGCAACGCCGCCTCGCCGTTGAGTGGGGAAGAACTAGAAAGGTCTCGTTAGCGGAACCACATCACCTCGTTCAGTGAGCGCATATAACATACTTGTTCGGCTCCCCCAGCAAACTCTGAATACTCAACAACACACTCCCCGTGTTCAGCACCGCGCTCCACGCCCCTTCCTTTCCCGCCCCGCCGGGCTTCAAAATATCGAGACAAATCCGTCCGCTCATGTCGACGTTGGGGTGGTAAATGGGGGTTTTGAAGAGCACCTCCGGCGGGGCGTAGGGGTAGTTGGCCGGGTAGGCGAGCGTGAGTTTGAAGGTCAGGGTGGCGTAGGGCGTGTCGACGGGGCCCGTGATGGTGGCGTTCCATCGGGTGATGTCGGTTGTGCTGGGGAAGGCGGAGAGGCCGGGGGTGGGGGAGGTCATGAGGGTCATGAGTTCGGATTGGAGGCTGAGGGGTGCATCAGTAGTGCTTCTACTGATGGTGTGTGTGTGTGGTGGGTTGGAGGTTCTCTATTCATTTCGAGAGACGGCGCCGACGTACCGCTTGACGACGTTCCCGTTGTTGGCCGGGCGAGCTTGATTGCCGCCGCCTTTGGTCGGCGCGATGAGGGAAGGAGTCGAGACCATCGCATCTAGTCTGCCGGCCATATCGTGAACGGAAGTGTGGAACTGATAGGTCGTGGTATAAAAGCTAACGAAGGTCGACGCAGATAGCGCCTGTCGTTGCTGTCGCGTGACTGCAGGTTCGACAGAGTGCGGGCGAGAGGGGAAAAATGACGGTGCGGGCGAAGGTGATGCTTGCTTTGGGATACAGAATGCTGTAATCGCTCGTACCCTGTGGGATTGTTGGTTGATGTGAAGCGTGGTATCTCTTAGTACAGTAGGAGAAATGTCTTTATGAAGTGCTGGGTAGACGCCCATAGCAACCAAGTGTAAACACTTCTCTCCGCAATCGTCGGCGCGAAATAGCCGCCGATGCCGGAGCGCCAATCGATCCGCGTGCCGTTCGCGCTTCCAAGACAACCTACTGCAGTCCAGCAATCACGTGACAAATGGCACTTCGAACATATCGTTGCATACGACGTAACACAATAATACAGTAAGCCAGCATTGGTTACATCTACTATCCGAAGACGTCCATGTTGTAGCTCGCCCATGATCCATCAGATCCCTTTCAAGCTCACGTGATCACCTCATCAAATCATCCTGCATCTTGCTTCAAGTGATGAGACCGCCGTTTTCCGATCGCTACAAATCTACTACTCTGCGTGAAACTTCCGACCCTTGCGCTTGGGGCGAAGGACCATGGTATGCTCGCGACCTGCCGTGGTCTCGGTGGTAAGTGGCCCGTCTCCATCCACTTCCGGTATACCGCGTGGACCCTCGCAGCGCGGAACCTGTGACCCCTCTGGTAAGACAGAAGCAGGAGTCGCCACATACGAACTCGTCTCAGCTGATGCGTCGGCTGGCGTAGTCTCTTCGATGTACTGTCCATCTCTCATGATCCACCTTGTCGTCACTCTGCTCCGACCAGATTGGTGTGGGGTCTCGGTACTGTCTGACCCGGCAGCCAGAGATGCAGCAGACGACGGGACGCCTCGGCTCGGCCTCAACGAGAGACTTCTCGTGTTCGGAGCCAAAGCATCTGCCGTTGAAGCACGTTCGGGTGGGTCGGCGCGATCTTGTTGTCCGCCAATTGCAGAGTCATCCTTGTCGTAAGAGCAGCCCGTACTCCCCTGCAACCCTGTAGTGGCGATTGCTGACTCTAAAAGTACGCGTTGCAGCTCCTCGTCTTCGTCGTCGCTGTTCACGATATTCTCAGAATCCACGCCTTCACGATGCTTGCGGCCAGTGTCGGACAACATTGGTGTCGACCCGTGCTTCTTTCCGCCGTCATCTGGCTCAGCACACGCGTATCCGTAGTTCAGCTCCTCAGCCGTGACGCCCTCCACTTCGATCCTATCCTTGACCCCATACAGAGTATGCATGATGTGCTCCTCCAGAGCAGCGCGAGCCGCCTCGATCTGCTGGTCGAACTGATCATCCACAAACCCCATGGCGAGAGGGTCAGTGCTGATCATGTGATCGACCAGATCTTGGATGAATCGCACGGTCTTCACATGGTACGTCAGCTGGTTTGGAAGGTAAACCTCAACCGCATGGCAGCCGGAGAGTGTGGCAAACGGGCGCAGGACCAGCTCGATGTTCGACAGGCCGTGGATAGAGGTCTGGCGCGGCTCCTGGTCGTCTACGTCCCACCACGGATTTTCCCTCCTCACGATCGTACGGCGACCTTTGAGCTGTACGTCGTTATGGTTCTTGGGGTCGAAGTCGATGACAAGACTCGTGATCCTGTTCTTCTCGGCCCCACCGCGCTCCAGCAGGCGGCAGAGGGCGAGGTTCATGAAGTACGTGTTGAGAACGGCGTGCCTTGAAGTCTCGCTGCCGTAGTCAAGCGCGTAGATCGTGATGCGAATTTTCTTGAGACGGTCGAAGCCAAAGTCCTCGCCGACGCTGAACCTCGCGAAACGGTTGTCCGAGATCTCATCCTTGTACTGGAGTGGCTGGCGGCCCGTGTTCAGAAACTCGATCCCACCGTCGCGGATGCCTTCGTGAACATGGATCGCGAAGCAGCGCTCTTCGTAGAGGACGAAGGCGACCTCATCCCTGATGATCTTGTTGAGCGTCATCAGGTCGGAGGCGACGTTGCGCTTCGGTTTGTCCTTGGACGCCTTTCCCGATGCCTCCTCGGTCGCGTCGGCAACATGTTGATCGCACTTGGGCTGGATCACGATGTCCTTCGCCGGCAGTGACTCTGCGAAAATGGCCTTGCGCAACTCGGTGGAGATGGCCATGAAGGGGCTTTGGCCGTTGCTTGGTGGGACCAGTGCAGGGTGGCCGGTCGTGTCGAGCGGCCTCATTCGCCTGCGTCCCTGAAACGTGGGCCTAGGGGGTCTGGCAACGGCGTGATCTGCGATTTGGATCGCGACGTTCGCGGGCACGAGCTCGGCCATGATGGATGCCACTATCCAGCAGCACAATGGAGAGTCAAGAACGTTGTCAGCCATCGCGGCGACCACGGTGGACCGAGCGTGTGATGACTACTCCCGCATTCGGTCGGAGGCCAGGCCTGGTGGGCGATGGCATGAATGAAGTGACCTTCGTCTTTCCCGCCGGAAATTAGGTGAATCAGCGGTGGAGGGAGGTGCCCAAGTCTCAAGACATATCGAAGCGCAACGACTGTTCGAAATCTCGGAAAGACAACGACGAAGTGTTTCGAAAGTCTTTTCACGCGAGGACATACCTGATAGATATATGGAAGTGCCAAGGTGAGTGAAGTTCCAGATTCCGGGCCGGAGGCAAACGTCACTGAATGCGGAAGGTGCGACCGTCATTGCATCTGCAGTGTTCGCAAACGAAGGCTGTACATTCTCGTTACGCCTACATAGATTAGCACAAACAAATATGTACCCGCTGAATTGGGCAAGGAGACTTCTCGCATGGCTTGAAATTCGTGGTCGTAATATAGATGAGACCAGTTAATCGACTCGTCGCCAGCAGCACATAGCTGGGCGTGCCATTTGCGCTCTACAATCCGCTGTCGTGGTGAAGGGATAAGCTCAAGGAACCCTCACGACCTGACTCTGTCGCACTCACTTGTGTTGAGATCGCTAGGAAACACGTTCACGCTCAGCAGCTGGTCAAACAGGCATTGTCTCCTTACTAAACAGCTGGCCCTGCTCTTCTACCCACCACTGCCGCTGAGGTAGGCAAAGAAGCTAAATCGCTCTGCAGTGCCCGGATGGCGATGGCTCGATGTCTTCCATCTTCCACATGTTCATCAACTTCGTGTACCATCAATCGACAACCATCCGCCACACCTCAATCGTTCAGTGCGCGACACTGGGGCCTTGGGTGACGTTCCTGTCGCCGTTGCGGCTGGAGTTCTGTGCAGTCTTGGGATCAGCTAAACTGTCGGGAATGATTGGGAGATGGGCGACGCAAGGCTCACCTCGGACTCAATAATCGAGCCGTGCTCCAAAATCTGCTTCACCACATCGTCGTCCCTGCTCGTGCCGAACTCGTCCTCGAGCTGCCCTTTCGAGGCAGTGTCCAAGATGCCTTGCGTGCCGTGCCTGAGGGAAAGCAATGGCGGTCAGCCACTATTTTTGTCTCCCGCATTCGACAATGAAGGCGGTGAGAGTGTCCTCCCGGGCGAGGAGAGGGGATGTAGGGATGCTACGGTGCCGGAGGCATGGCTTACTTGTGCGTGACGAAGACCTTCCAGCCGCTCACGACTTGAGCCAGGGGTGTGCTGCTGTCTTTCTTCCAGTCCCGCACGGCCTGTGCTGAGTCGACGAAGACGATGAAGTCGTCGTTCTTGCCCTTGAAGTGGACCTTGTGCTGGGCCTCGTTGCCACGCATGGTGTGTATATTCTCTGTGGTGGTAGTGGAATTCGTAAGGGTTGTAACAAGGTGCTCGATTGTTTGTTCTGTAGAGAGGAGAGGTGGTGAAGCTTCTTTAACGTGGTCGCGTGTGCACATTGCAGCTTACGCACGGGCTTGTCCCGTGACGTCAATTGACAACCCAAAGCAGGACGTTCACGTGCACGTTTCCTCACCAGCCCAATCTCGCGTGGAGACGATCGGGCATTCATCACGAACATGACAACCATCGGAAGTATCCAAGTTTGCAATTAGCGACTACACAACACTGCGATCGCTGTGCTTATCCAGATACGAACAGTGATACCTTTGATTCCCACCACAAACGCCCATTCATTCCCAACCCCTGATCCAGCATCCAAAGCGCAGAGATGGGCAGACCTAAGAGCAGGCAGACCCTAAGCGTACTTTCACCCAAACACGCGCGACAACATATTCTTGCTCTTGGGCTTTTTCGGCGTCTTCGCGGTCGCGACACTCCTCACCTCCCGACCGTCAGAAGGCGTACTTGGCTTCGGCGTCGAGTACACCGACCGCAACAGCGGTGATGTGTTGCCCGCGCCGTTGTCGCCGTCGTCGGCGACAGCTGGCACATTGCGCACGCTCTGTGCCCGCCGCAATCCTGTAGCCTTGTGCTCCGTGCTCAACAACGGACTGAACGGCCGCTCCATCGTCAGGGTGAACGATCGCAAAGCGGACCGTTTTCGCTTGGCGGCAGGGTTTTCGAGCTCGAAGTCCGTGGGCAGAAAGGCTTCGGGCGCGGTGTGGAAATCGACGAGCGGCGCTCGGCTGCTCTTTCGATGATCGGGGTTGGCGGCTCGCGGGTGCTTCGGTGGCGGCGGCGGCGGCATGTCCTCCTTGTTGCGCGACTGGCTCGTGCCCGTGAAGCTGGCGTTACGCTTCGACGAGGAGAAGTTGCTCGTGATGCTCGCCATGCTCGCCATGCTGAACTTGCGTATGACATGGTTGGCCGAAGCCCGGAGCGGGTCGGAGCGTCGAGCAGTCACTCCGGGATAGGGGAGCACGTCTTTGCTCCATACGTCGCACAGTAACCCTTCTAGGCGAGCTCTGTCAGTGCGGCGTGGGGCGAGCGTCTGCACGTGGCTCGGTGTCGCTACGGATTGCGATCGTGGGATCTGCAAGGAGGTGTGAGACGCGTTGTCCAGAGCCTCCTTGGCGGCCTGGGTGTTCTTGATGACAACTTGGTTTAGATCCGTTGTAGGCCCGACAGTCGCGGTTCGGTGGACGGACATGCGTCGCACGAAGCTGCCAGGCTTGCCGAAAGCTTTACCGATCGTCCGCATCTCGGCAGTCAGTGGTGATTGTAGCTCGAAACAGTTCATCGAACCTTCCTGCACTGCCGAAGACTGCAGCTCGATGCGCTGCCCAACCTGCTGTCTCCAGACGCTCGCCTCGATCGCCGAGCAAGCAGTGAAGATAATCTCAAACATGCGTGCAGAATGCTCGAAGACGACCTTCCACGAGTGCGGCGCCGTGTGACACTGCAGCCCTTTGCCATTGTCACTCTCCGCTATCGCGGCGTTGGCAAGAGCAATGCCAATCTTTGTGCGGTATCTCGATTGTTCTTCATCGGCCGAGGCTAAGAGCAACGTGGATTCGAAGAGGATGCATATGACGTAGTCACCTCTGATGCGCTCTTTACCACGGTAGGCAATGTGCAAGCAGCCGCAAAGGACCACTTGACCTAGGAGTTGGAGGTAGACAGAGCGCGGGACTTGACTTGAGAACATTAAGCGGTCACTGATCCGGTGCGTCCTCTCCTGCACCCGACATTTGGCAGGTTGGTCCTTCGCGTCGTTGAGATGCTGGCAGGCCTCGTTGAGAAGCACGAGTAGCTCTTGGATTGCGGCATTCGAGTCTGGATCGTCGCATACAGGCGTGAGCTTGCAAAGATCGCCGAACAGAAGCTCGTACCTCGGAAGTCGCTGGATTGGCTGCCATCGGAGTGTCAGTGAGCAAGACTCTTTCAACGAAAGATGCTTGTACCTTGATCAGCAAGTCTTTCACCGTGGTCGCTCGCTTCCGGTTTGCTTCTCGCGTCTTGATTGGATTGATATGAGCTGAGAGCGCTTCGATAGCCTTATCGTAGTGATCCCAATCAGTGATGCCACGCTGCATATCGTCGATGTCTCGCTGAACAAGCTCATAATGAGATCCGAATTCTCCGTAGGCGGTCCGGATGGGTTCGATCTATTGCAAGAATATTTAGCCACCGCACCGCGCTCTCAGCCAGTATGGTCCTACGTGTTGCGCGAAGACTGCAGCCACAGCAGAGACGATGCGAGGATTGCATTGCAGCACCGCCTGCTCGTCGTCTGAGGAACGACTGATGTTGAGCGATCGACGTCCCTGGCGTATGGTAGCGAGCATCGAATGCTTGCGAGACAGCGTCGGAACGGTATCGACGCTACGCCATCGAGCGTGAAGACGTGAGGCTTGCGGTGATTTGGCGACGCTCTGGTCGTATTCGGCAAAAGGCACGACTCGGTGAAGCTGTCCCAAAAGTCGGTCATGTAGGTGTAGTATGTCGCTGATCGCATGTTGTGCTACGCATCTCGCAGAACTCGCTGGCCCAGCTGTAGGCTGGTGGCCGAGTAACGTACAGTAGGCCTACAAGGTTGTATCAGCGGTAAGCCTACCGGCACGGTCACCCGTACACATACGTTAGACAAGGCCTTCAGATCAGCCACATAGCTTTCCTCTGTTCGTATGAATTCCTCAAGCTTCTCACGCCTTTTACGGGATCGCTGCCTCGCTGCCTCGTCGATAATCGATCGCTGAGTATCCACGGAGGGTCTCGGGTCGGATCCCGACAGTACACTGCTATGTTGCTGAGCTCGCCTCAAGCGCGAGTTGCGGCGCGAGATGGTCGCAATGCTGGCACTTGCAATAGTGGCAGTGGCTGACTTGACCGCGCTTACGAAGGCAGTCGAGGATGCATATGAGTTGGACTTATGGTGGCGAGAAGGTCGTTGCTTCGGTGGTGACTCAGGCTTTGTTTCAGAGTCGTCCAGCGACCAGCGCTGAGTCCGCGGCGTGACCGCCGCCGGCTTGTTCTGCTTCTTACGTCGGAGTGTGCTGACCCACCTTCGAAAGGCCGTCGGTTCGGGAGAGTCAGGTAAGTCATCCACTGTGTCCGAGGCGGGCATTGATGCGGCGGGAATGTCTGCGTTGTCTTCCGCCCCACCGAACATGCTTCCAGCCATAGCGTACCCATCGTTACCTGCAGTGTGTGCCTCATCCTCACTTTCAGCTACGCCGACGAGTCTCGACTCCCTGTGCTCTGCTTCCGTAATCGAGTCGGAGTAAACTCTGGAGGAAAACGCCGATCCCAAGCTTGACGGTCTGGAGGCGTTGATGCTACGAGACACGCTTCGACGATCGGAGCTGAAGTTAGCTCGTAGCACGGTAAGATTCAGCGTCGATACTGATCGAGCTGTAGAGCTCGCAAACTGCCGACTGCCTGAAGGGGAGCCGATGGACGCAAACGAGCCGCTTGAGAACCTGCGTGTCTGATGGTTCTGCACGCTGCTGCTCGAATCGATCGGACCGCTGGTACTGCTGAAGCCATGATCGACATATGTACGCTGGAGAGGACTATTCGCAGTCAAGGAGAGCACAGATGCCATCAGCGCTGTGAGGATGTTTGCGAGGTCGAGGTGAAAGGGTCTGAATAGGGTTAATCACAAGACATGTTATACTGTGAAGAGAGCCATAAAGGACAGGACCAAGAGTATACGGAAGAGAGGAAACCGGGTGCTGTGAGCAGCAAGCGCAATGAAAATGCTGATTCGCAGCAGCGAGAGCCTGTCTGCAATGGGCAAGGAAACATCGACGCTGATGCGCTGCGTCGCAGGAAACTGCAGATCAAGAGCAGCGGCCGTGGCTTCATGGGATTCCTGCAGTGTCAACGATGAGTGCTGGAAGGGAGGCAAAGTCCGGGACTCATTACCTTACCCTCGTATTATATTACATGTAGAGGAAAAACCTTAAGGGAAGTTCGATATGAGCACTCCAACGCACGGACCATGCGGTAGACCTTCTCAGCACGGTGGGTGAATGCGGAGTCCGGATTGAATACGCTACGACATTTCCAATTGAGAAACACTCGAAAGGATGCGACAGTCAATATTGTCTCGATGGTGCTACAATGGTGCATATAGAGACCGGAATGGTTTACAACGAATACCCGGAGGTGCTTCGGCATACGCATATACAGCTTGGCTCATCTATACTAATCTACAGTGTGTACAATACTCCGACAATTCATCTAGATCACTCGGCGCCGCATGAGCTGTACGTCTAGAACTTGTACACCTGATCCTTGCTGTACCCAAGCTCTCTCAAGTAACCGCTGAGGTCACCCTGATCTGCGGGACTCTTCTTCGGCCCGGAAATCGCCTTGTACATGCCCGGTGGCCCACACACGAACACCTTGACGTTCGTCTCGGTCGGGCCCGGAATGACGGTCTTGAGTAGGTCCTTGGTGATGAACCCCTTACCCTGCTGCCAGCTCTCTGGCGGCTGGTCGAGCACGTAGAAAGCACGGAAGCGGTTCGGAAAGTTTTGCTCCAAGTCTTCGAACTCGCGCTTGAGCAGAATGTCCTCCTCGGTGACGTTGCCGAACACGAGCGTGACCTTCGTCTTGTCCTCTGGGTTCTTGAAGATTGCGCGGCAGAGTTGGTACATTGGCGTGATCCCCGTGCCACCAGCGATGAGCGCGATGTGGTCGTGCTTGTTGGGCGCCCACGGGTACTTCGGGATTGGGCCCTTCATGTCGAGACGCTGGCCAGGGTTCATGCTGTGGAGGTGTTCGGACATGGGACCGTTGGGGTACCGCTTCACAATGAAATCGAGATAGCCTGGGGTGTCTGTGACTGCATGTCAGCAAGCATACGAATCGCGCAAGATCTGAGCTTTCGTACCTTCGTCGCTGACGGGGGTGTAAGGCCTGATGACTGGCTTCTCCATCTCGGGGCCTTTGTACTTCGTGATCAAAGCGCTCGCCACGCTCAAACCCGACACGCTGTCTTCCTCCGAGAGCTTGAAGCGCAGTTTCTTGGTGTTGTGATTGATGAACTCTACCTCGTCCAGCACCAGACTCACGAAGCCTTGGTCACCACCAGTGAAGCATTTCACCGCTGCGATGTCGCCTCCTGTCTTGGCTGGCACATTGCCCTCCTCGTTCTTGCTGGCTGGCTGACCGTGGGCGCCGGATTCGTGTGTCGAACCGTGCGAGTCCGCCAGAGAGGTGCGGTTCATCGAGTAGTAGCCACCTCCAAGGACACCGGCGCCAACACTACCCCATAGGAGCATGTTACCACCAGCACTCTTGGGCGATTCCGTAGCATATCGGCGGATGTGCTGTAGTGAGGGGGGTCAGCATCTGTCCCGACGCGAAGACAACGCAGGTCTTCGCACATCAGAGCGCGGAGAATCGTAGATACATACCGTTGCCAGCTGCTGCGCTGGTCGAAATACTCTGCTTGCGAACATGATGGTTATACTACCAGTTTTCAGGACGCCGGCAATCAATGGAGTCAAGGAGGTAGAGATGAACCTGGATGCTCACATCTTCTTGAGAACGTCCGAGGATAAGCCGGCCGTGACGACATACCTACCAAGCATTTCGTTTACAAACACCAGACCTCTCGTGTTCTACATGTACATACAGGTATATCCCGCCCATGCTCTTCGGTGGCGTAGACGTGTTCTGCACATGGCGACGGCAGTCTGGCTCTCATACATCCTTCCCGACGCACGTACACAATGCGCCAGTCGACATCAGCGCAGACATGCTTGCGCCGGCATGCACATGAACGTATCGCAGCGTATCGCCTTATATGAGACTCACCCGATACTTCTCCATGGCTCGCTCAGTCAATCCGGCCTCTCGTTAGATCTACAGGAACATGGTCCCTTTTTTTCGAGCCACAGCTTGCCCTCTGCGAAGTCATGCAAGGAGGTTCGACGCGTGCCGGTGCTACGAAGGAGGCTTGATCGCATTGGAGCAGAGCTTAGCGTATCCACTGCTATGGTATTGGCACATACTGCTGCACAATCCAGAGAGATCTGGAGCCTTTAGGACCACTGGACAGCGCAACGCCAAACATCCGCTTTAGAGACACCATTGCTCCCGCGCAGAATGCCCTTCGGACATTGAATCGTCAAAGACGCAGAGAAGCACATCAGTGTAGTATACAAGGGCAGTGACAGGGGCATGATCTCCTTTTGAAGTCGAAGGGCTCGCGAACCACCCATCCGGATCTCATTATTTGTGGTGCCTGGCGTTGCATTCCAGACAGTACATTGCGGTTGCCCACGGCAGTGGCGTCGGCTGTCGACTCTAAATCAAACCATCGTCCGCTCGTAGACAGATTCAGCGCGCTCTCGCCTCAAGACACTCGTTGACATAGGACACGCCCGCTCCGCGGCCAGATCCTGCAACTATGCGTCGCTTCATCGCTACAGCCGCCTTTCTCTTCGGCTGGCTGACAGCATCTGCTGTTGCGCAAAACACCTTCACTTGCCCCAGCAATGATGGTCAGACAGTGACGGACTCGAACGGGGTGCAGTATATGATCGGATGTGCGCGGGACACCACGAACGACGACTTCAATCGTGGCTTTGTCACTGGCTCCTTCAACGATTGTTTTCAGAACTGCTCGACGAACGCCCTCGGCCCATGCACCGCTTTCACATACGTGGGGGCAACTCAGGCTGGTGGCACTGGGTCCGGGTCTTGTACGCGTCGTCCTTCATCTTCTGCCTTGAGACAAGACTGATCACTGCCAATAGGCTACTACAAGAATGGCAACGCGGAGAGCTTCTCCTCGGGCAGTGGCAATATGGTTGGCGCTATCAGAGTGGCCAACTACGTGGCTCCAAATACGGGATTCAAAGGACCTACATTCAAATGTCCGGCCAACAATTACACCGCGGTCACTGATCCCTCTGGGGTTCAGTATATTCTTGGCTGCGCGTACGACACGACCTACAATTCCTACACCCCTCAAGGCTATCCGACCGACGTTGGGTTTGACGATTGTGAGGAAACGCCTTTTTCTTGGGGTATGACCAGCGGCTGACTGTATGCTTCTAAAGGCTTCTACAACTGCAGCAACAACATATATCCTACTACCGATGGACCAGGTCATTGCGTTGCTTTTGAGTACTGTATGATGTCTTAAGAATGCGTTGAGCTGAATGACCGACACTGACTTGCGAATAGCTGGCGGTCTTTCGGGAGTCGGAGGGGGTAAATGAGACCCCTCGCCGCTTGAGTACTTCCTACTAATGCTCTCGGTAGGCAACTGCTATTACAAAGCCGCCAATAGTGTGAGGTTCCAGGGCGTGGGAGACCAGCCCTACCTCGTGGGCGCCATTATGCTCAGTAACTACGATGGCCCTCCCCCCACATCCACGCTTGGAGGTTCGTCGCCGGCCACAACTTCGACCTCAAGCTCAACCCGTTCGACGGCTACGGCTGTGTCAAGTCCTCCTGCAACGTCAACCGCTGCTTCAAGCCCTTCTTCGACGGCTATGGCTGCTTCCAGCCCTTCTTCGACGGCTACGGCTGCTTCAAGCCCACCATCCGCAGCTACGGTACGCCTCCTCTACCTCCCACCAATACAGGCTGACTGCGTGATGCGCGCCATATGACTACCTGAAGCCACTAACACATTTGGTTGCAGCGTTCCAGCTCCGCCTCAGCCATGACAGGCGGCGCCGGCTCGGCCTCCTCCTCCTCCGATGGCGGTTGCACTGGCATCGCTTACACCACGCTGCCACCTCAACCCGCCACCACGACGATCACGATATCATGAGGCCGTCAAAGAATTGATGGAGGGGCACACTTTTGTGAAGATACTTTCGATTTGGTGGGTTCAGATAACTTCGCCTTTGTTTTCACGGGGAGAAAACGTGGGTTGGTGGAGCGAACGGTAAGCGGATGTCACTCATAGGCCACTCGCGGTACAGATCATACGTACTTCATCGATGAGTATGCCAACGTAGTGTAGGACGGGCTTTGCAGCTTGTAAGCCTTTCTCGCCAAATGCTCGTTCGGAAGAATGAAGGTCAGCGCGTGCAAATGAAACCCGTCTGAAGCATCTTTACTGTATAAGTGAATGCTTTTTTGCGTAAATTTTACTTGCAACCTTGGAAGTGCTCGGGGAGATCATGCAACGCCAACAACAGTATGGACACAACGAGAAGGGCGGCAGCATCCAAACAGTTATCGGCGTGGCTTCGTACGAGTACCAGGCCCTACGACAGCTGTGCGTGCATATCCGAACCGTCGCCTCCATATCGGTCAACTGGCTGGTCTTATGGGTGCACAACTCGAAGGTCTACATATTGGGGAAGCCGACCTTGCCCGTCGGTTCTGTTTGCGACTGTACTCAATCTCTGATTCCTTGTCTTTACGATGACCACACTCTGTTGATATGAACATGATGGTCTCGACGTCGGTAGGTACCATTCAGTACCTACGACATCCTTGAGTAGTTGAGACTACTCCCGACCCGATACACCCGCCGAGTGCTCCTGTACGGTATCCTCCCGTCGTTACAGCGCAACCTCATAACATCGTAGTATCCGAGGCAGCAGCTCCGTTCAAATCACCCGTGACCTCTGCGTTGGCAGCTTCCTCCACTGGCCGACCGTCCGCGTCCGCAAGCACGACATCGCCGTCTGCATCCTTAGCCTCGGCTTCCTTTCTTTCGTCCACAACCTCCTTGAGCCTCTCGACCTCCTTCTCCACGTCCCCGGGGTCCTGCCCAGGTCCGCCAGCATCGTTCCGCTCTGCTGCGGCCGCCTGAGCATCCACCACTGGCGCACCGGGCACTTCGTGTAGCTGCGGTTGAGTCGTGACGGGGGGAGGAGAGCCGACTTGAGCAGGTTGAGAAGGCGGCGATCTGGACCTCCCCACGGCGGCTTCCATGTCCAGCCCTGCACCTTCTCCCAACGGATGCTGTTGAGGTCCCATGTCCTCCATGCCGATCAACTCTGGGCCTCGTGCGTGAGACGTTTCCTCCGATGGTCGGTCTTCGCCGAGCTCCAGCGCGGCCGTATCTCTCGGCATGCCGGCTGGGGCTGGCTCGCGACCGACAGCCACCGCGCCGCCCGAGACCAAACTGCGCCTGGGCGAAGCCTGAGAAACAGGAACCACTCCGGCTTCCTGTTCCTGCCGCAAGAGCTCACCTTGGGTCACGCCGCCTTGCTGGCGCAACTGTGCTTCCGTGGACTCTGAGGAGCTCGAGGTACTGGCGTCCGATTGCTCTGATAAGGTCGGCGAAGCGGGAGTCGGCGAGGTGTGCGCGACACTCGAGATGGATGGTACTCCATTGACCGTGACCGACACCGTCTCCACACTGCCCGCGCCATTGGGACCCTCGATGGTCTCTGTTCTCTCGCTATGCAGCTCCCCTTCCTGACTGCCCGATGCAGGGTCTCCACTCGTCTGCGCATTGCCATTTCTGAGCCAGGGTATAGGCGTCAAAAGCGCCCCGCCCAAGCTCTCATCGCTGCCCAGCCCTTCCCGCTCGGACAACCCATTCGTTTGCCCGCTGTCTCCATTCGTTAGGAAGCCGCCGTTGGCACTTGCGTTCAGGGCAGGTAGAGGAAAGTTCGACACGGGCGAGCTGACCGACACGGCCCTGTCAAGCGCACGCAGGTATGCCGGTAAGAAGCGATAGTGCTTGCGCGGATTTAGCAAGAGCTCCGCGACTCGTTGTATCGTGTACGGAGGGCTCTGCGCGAAGTCCTTTTCGAGTATACGCGTCGAGGTTTGGTACAGGCTCAGTAGATCTGGTGGCAGCGTCCCAGCCTCCGTTTCTACGCTGTCCGGAGGCTGTACTGGCAGATGGGTCCGATTATCGTCGAAGCCCGGCACAGGTGGTCGCGTGACCGCGGCGTTCGTAGGTGCATCGTTCTCTTTGGTACTGCTCTGACTGTTAGGCGGCGCATCGTCCTCGTCGGCGTCTGGCAGTTCTTCAAGGTCTCTTCGCTCGGCATCGTCCGAGCGTGCGGCCGGAGGCGTGGAAGCGACGACTTCGGGATCGATCGACGACGGCAAGGGCGCGGGTAGCGGGATGGAAGGGAGTGGGAAGTCGTTGTGTACAATCTTTGCGCGACGTCAGTATTGAACATTGCGTGTGGTGTCAGTGAGGTGTGACTGACGTCGTGCAGCCTTCGCAGCACACTCTCGAGCACGCGAGGCCATTCGGTGCTGTCGCATGTCAGCTGTGTGCACCGCGCAATGCATAGAACAAGCCGTACATGTCAATGGTACCGTCACGAGCAGCCGCCTCGAGTATCTGATCGCTGCTCTGCATTTTGCGCGATGGGTACGGAGAGGCGCGAACTGAATCGCCTTTGGAGTCCAATTCGAGGTTAAGTCCGTGCACGCGCTTACGGTACGTTTTACCTTATACATGTACCGGGTACCTTACTTCACCTCCGCCGGTCAGACAGCAACACTTTTGCCAGCACTGACACCTGAGGCAGCTGCAGCATTCGAGTACGAGCGGAAGAACGGAGGTAAATACAGGTAGTAGGGTCGCAGATTGACAAGGCCCAGGTGGCAAGCGGTGCGCTGCGGCGAGGTGCAGATCGCATGGATAATGACTGTGCCGCTGTACGCGCTTGGTGGTTTGAGTGTACAGTACATTGAAAGCGCTGATCCATTCAATCTACTTGGGTTCGAGACGAAGTCGCCGCCACCAGGTGCTTCGGTCGTGGGATTCGACACGAGCCGGGGTAACTGCTCGAGCTGACAGGCGGCACAGTTGGTAGAGGCGGCACAGCTGCCAGAGGCGCAGAGCAGGCAGAGGCGGCAGAGGCGGCAGAGGCGCAGAGCAGGCAGAGGCGGCAGAGGTGACTAGTAGACTTGCCAGAACCGGCGGCCCATAAAAGGGGTCGCACCCATGAGGTGTCCGATCAGATGTGCAAGATGATTGTAACAGGCACCAGAAAACGGGTACTCAGCGCCAAAGAATGCTCCAACCCGTGACCACGCGACGACAACATCACCAGTCGTAGACGATATCCGCTCTACCAGTCAACGTTCTTTACGATGAGCCTACCGCAGGCTTTCCTTGAAGGCTTCGACGACCTCTCCAGAGCCTTTAGCAATGTTCGTTGGGCTGTCACGGGAGGAGCTGCTCTCGTCATGATGGGACTCGACCGCACAACGCACGACGTTGACTGCATCGTGGATCAATCCAGGGCTGGCTTGCTTAGCATCCTCCAGCCTCGAGACGGATGGACATTTACTCAGAACACAAGGGAAGATTATGTGAGCTTCTTCTACGGCGATCGAGTACTGTTTGAGTTCTTCCCGTGTAAGTTCACCTAGCACATGTGTGATGTTAGCATTCTCAAAGGAGAGGCATTGCTGATTGAGCCCCACGGATCTAGCCAACATGGACACGTTTACGCAAGACTTGAGGCAGAAGCAATTGTCGCTCAACGAGACTGCATTTACCGTACCTCTGATATCGGCGCATTTTGTATTCCGCGGGAAGCTTGATGCAGCTGCCTGCCGGACCGACAAACCCTACGACGAAACCGACCTGACATGGTTGATGCAGCACGCGAGTGCAGAGATCCATGCGGCGAGATTGAGGATGCCGTACAAGCCCGGGAATGTGCTCGGGGCAGTACAGCAGTACCCACGGCTACAACAAGAGTTTTTACGACTTGGTATCCCAGTCGACACAAACGCGCGAGCTCCTGGCCGCAGCCTGGAAGCACAGGCAGTGAGGCAGACGACACCTGGAAGGATTCAGTCCATTATTGGAAGTTCTGTAGTACGCGATCGAACAGGTGGTGGGCCTAGAAGCGCTGGCTGGAGTCATCCGTACGAAGTCCTCTTCCGGCAAGTGCGGCTTATGCTGGCTCTGGGCAATAGGTCAGCCGCCAGCGAAGCACAACGCATCTCCAATCACGAAACTTTCAACCTTGCCCTGACATTAGCCGAATTGCTTTACGAGCTGGCCGGCTTTCGTGTGGACACGCCTGAAGGGCGAGAGTTTCGTCGACAGTGGATGACAGCTTATTATAAACCAGGATTCGTGGCGTTGGTCGATGCGTACGAGCATTGGAGGAACCTGCCTAGCGTCCGACTTGCGCCGGCAGGACAGTAGGGATAACACCACGAACGGCGGATTGTTCGCGACGGCAGTCTCACATGTACCGCTCCTTTGACGAGAATGACACGAGTCCGGGAGAGTAGCTCATCATCATCCAATGTGTTCTGATTTCCCAATCTCATCAATACATGGCAGGTACGGTGTCTTGTGCTCGGAGATACTGAAGCAAATTGCAAGCATCGGTGTTCGGCTGCGTATCGGTGAGGACGCATGAGCACGTATTCACTGACTTCTTACTCGGCCATTGTTCCCAGACCGCCGTCCGCTACACAGTTGCTTCGACGCTGAACTTGCGTCTGGAATCTTTGTCGCTAAACTGGTTGCTAGCGACTTGCACATGTCCCACTTTATCGTTCATGTTGTAGTGTGTGTGGCCAGAAATCCAAACGTCGACTTGACCCATCAGACCCAGTCGCATCAAGTCATCCAGAATGTCGCTGCAGAAAAAGCTATTCAACGGGCTGTTCCGATGCCTTGGGTGGAGAGCTGGACCATACAGAGGGGCGTAGTGGGTGGCAATGAGCACTCGGCTGTTAGGCCTCTTGTCCTTGATATCTTTTAAAGCCCTTTCGAGATAGTCCTTGTCCGCGTTGTGCGCCATAACATGCTGCTGAGGCGACCAATCGCTAACGCAGTGAAAATCGTTAATGTAATATCCTCTGTCCGGTTCGCCCGCGGAGTACAGGGTGCATCCGATCAAGATAGTGCTCTCATCGATGTTCACCCTCCGCTGATCCCCGTCCATGACCGTTAGACGACCACCAAGGCTCTTTGCCATGTCTGAAGCCAGCTGAAGTCCTCTGGCCCGCGATACGCCGTAGAATTCGTGATTGCCTGGTATCAAAAAGACGTGGTCGAACACGTCGCACTGTCGCCGCAGGAACGTTTGATACCGTTCCGCGTGCCTGAAATAACCAATGTCGCCTATCAGAACAAGATATGGCGCTTGCCTTGGGATCGTAAACCGCTCATAGCTCTTCTCGCTCCCTGCGTCGCGGCCTTCCAGATGTAGATCTGACATCACCTGAAAGCCTGGTCCAATGGAATGCCGTAAGGGCTCGTTGTTGAAGTTTTTGTCTGGCTCGTACGAGTCATCGCTTTCTGTAGGCAACGGTAGAGGAGAGGATATCTTCAGCTGTCGGCCGCGTCGTTTGGTGCTCCAAAGCCTCTCCACCAGCTTCCAGAATCTCGTGGTGCGCATCTTTCTTAGCGAAAGCCTGATCACTGTTTCGCGATGCTGTCCACCGAAGCACTCGATTTCAGCTGCGCTTGCGTCAAGATCGCTTCTGATGGGAGATGGCCCATCACATGGAGGACAGAGCGCTTGGAGCGATCGAGGCGACCTTCACTTACCGACCTCGAGAGCTGAGATACGCCTCAGCTCGCCTTTCAAGCCGTGAATGATCGTCGGTCAAGACAGACGAGTCCATGCAAGCGCCAAAGATACGGACTCGCACCCGAGCGGAGATGGTACGCGAAGCGGCATCATTCAGGTGGCCAGGGTGGCAGTGTTTCACTGCATGATACGCACGGCCCTTGACTCTTTGAACTGCTAAAACTCGATGTTGCAGAGCCTACTCAATAGCGACAAGCCTGGTAGTCGAGTACGGAGGATCGTGGTCGTCAAGGAGCTTGATCAAGCCCGCGAAGGCGAAACAGGTGCTAGCGGAGAAGGTAAGTGCCCTGCCTCCTGCGAGAGGGAGAACCGCGACGCCAGCGAGCCGTACCGCGGACCACGACTGATTAATAAGCATAGTATATGGAAGGCAGCGATCAGCCTGATTGTGTTGGGTACAGGTTAGGCAGATTGTGCTTTGACCAACTACAACCATAACTTCTTTGCGGGAAGAGCCACGTCATAAGGTTGGCCATTAACGCAGTGCTTTGAAACACTGTACAGCAAGTAGCATAACGAGAAAGCAGCGGAACTTTTGACAAGTACAGTACTAAGCCCAGGCACACTCTACCGTGCTCACCCCCTTCCTCTCCCCAACCCCACCACGTTCCTCAAACTGCCAAACGCAAGGACATCATTCATCCTCTCCCTCCCACTAAACAACATCACCAAGCGATCGACGCCACAGCCCCAGCCTCCCGTCGGCGGCAAACCCCATTCCAAGCACTCCAGATAGCTCTCATCCACATCCACGCAGCCGTCGCTCTCGCCATCCAGCTCTCTGAACTTCAGCTGCTCCGTCAACTTCCGCCGTTGCTCGAAGGGCGAGTTCTCCTCTTCGTACATGTTCGCGTACTCGCGGCCTTTGATGAAGAGCTCCGCGCGCGCGGCGACGATCTGGCCGGTGGCGGTGCAGACGAAGTGTTTGGAGAGTGGCGAGAGGCAGGCGGGGTGGTTGGTGATGAAGGTGGGAGCCTGGCACAGGGGCTCGAGGCAGTGGCCTGCCAATGCGTCGAGGAGTCGGGGGAGAGTCGGCTTCGCGGGCAAGGCGAGGTTCTTCTCCCCGAATATTTCGACCAGCTTCTCTTGAGCGTCTGGGGCTGATAGATCAGGGAGAGAGCGATCGAGTTCACGCTCTATGGTGGGTATGAAATCGAGGACCGGAAAAGGTGCCTCGAACGACACATCTGTAGGCAGCGAGAGTGCGCTGAATTCGCCCTGTTCCATTTTGCGCCGTTGAAGCTCCTTTTGCAGAGCCCTCAACATATGCTGCGTTCGGTCCATAAGGTCGTCCAGAGTCGCAAACGCCTGGTAGAACTCACAGATTGTGAACTCGGGATTATGCGTGGCGTCGACGCCTTCGTTGCGAAAGGCAGGGCCAATCTCGTAGACTCTGTCTAAGCCACCAACGACAAGGCGTTTGAGCCACAGTTCAGGCGCGATGCGTAAAGTCAACTTCTGTCCGAGGAGTTCAGTCGCTTCCGTCTCGAAAGGACGGGCGACGGCGCCTCCCGCACCCGCGGTCAAGATGGGTGTCCGGATGTGTATGAAGTCGTCGTCTTCGAGCGACCCGGCAAGATGTCTCTCGACAAAGTGGCGGAGCCGTAACGTCTGGACCGTCTCCTGGTTGACGAGCATGTCCACGTGAGGATGGCGAGCCCTGGTTTCGGGGTCGTCAAGCTTTACCGGGATCTGATGCAAAGATGGCGAGACGAGCTGCGGTAGCTGCACGGCCATGATCGAGGGTTCTCCGCGTGCCGTCCGATGCGCATGCCCGGTGACTGTGTACCAGTCGCCCTTCCTAGCCGTCTTCATATAAGACCTGAATCGATCTCGTGATACCCCGTTGGCCTCGAGCTTACCGTACTGGCTGACGACCTGGATGGTGTTGCCTTGACCATCTTTCAGGTCCATGAAGACCAACTTGGAGCCTGCTGTTCTGATCGATTGCACCCTGCCTGATGCGATCAGTCTCTTTGACATATCTCGAGACTTCTGGAAGACACCTACCAGCGACAGTCAGAGGTGACCCTGCAAGTGACGTCTCATCGAGTTGTAGTCCGATGGCCGAGTTCGCTGCCTCGCCAATCGTCGTTCTCCCCGTGGCCTGTATGCCCCCAGGAAGTCGTGGATAGCATTCCGACAAAGGCTTCTGGGCCTCAAGTTGAGCTACCCGCTTCTCATAGTCGTGCGTGACATCTCTTTCACCCTGATCCACCCGGGAGATGTTGATGCGAGAGAAAGCACGAGCGCATTGGTGTCGACGATAGCCAGTGAAGAGGTGTGGTCGTAGACGGCGCACAAGATGCTGTGACATTGCCTGCTTCTGAACGGGGGGTAAGCATACACACAGCAAACGCTTCCGTGTCAGGACGTTTTGCTTTTGAAGGGGTTATTCAGTCAGGGTATATATTCCGTTCATCTGGTCGCCGAAGCGCCATCCCACGCAACGGTTCTCTTGATACAATCGGTCATCTTTGCGTGGAGTTTGTTGAACGAAGTCAGAAAAAAGTCGGATGGACCTACATGTACACTTGTGAATGGTGTCGGAGAGGTCGCTGTCTTCACTCCTGCACTTTGTTGTGCGGGAAAACCTCTTCGTACTCAATCCCCCAGCACTGCAAGGAACCGTGTCTGTTACCTCGAGTGCTCCGCCATTGATGTCGTGGGGGCAGTGCCATTGCTTGGAAGCGGGTGTGCACAAGCAAAGGTGGCAGTTTTTCGGAGTAAAGGTCCAGTCTGACCTTAGTATTTTTACTAGCTCTGTTTGGGCGGCCTGAGGCGCAGCTGCGGCGGAGGGGGCACCTGCATTCAAGATGGTCCATCCAGTATTCTTAAAACCACACCTCCTCGCGCAGCCTCTCTCTGACCAGCTCCTGGTCCTGTCACGGTCCGGATCTTGCAATGTGCCAATGTTGTGTTGACCATACTCAAGCTCCATCTATTTACTCGACACTCGTCGTTTCTTCCAAACTTTCCTTTCCTCTGACACTCAAACCATCAAAGGCCAAGGGCCAAGACCTGAAACGCGACAACCCCTCGTGACCGAAACATCCCCCATCCCACCCTCCGTTTCCCTCGCACACGCCCGAGTCGTCGTACGAAGGTATCACAACGTCCACAACAGCATTCGCCCTCGCCCGCTATATCACCTCACACTGTTTGCTCCAACGTGCCACGAAACGCTTGATCGAACCAGCCCCAGTAGCTGACGTTCGCTCCTTGTCGCGACCTCGGCCTTACCGACCCCCCACTATCACCACCACCGCTCGATCAAGGTCGGCCGCGCACCGGAGGCCACTCACCGCCACCATAGCGACCAAACCCGGCCACAAAGCGCGCCCGTCATTGCTCGGTGTCGGCGGAGAGACGGCATACCAACACCTCGGCTCCTTCAGCAACGCGAACCAACAGACCTTTGCGCCTGGCGGATACCATGACCGCCAGGGCCTCCCAACGTCGAACCTAGACAACAGCTCGAGATATAAGGGCAGGATGTACCTGCCGAAGTCGAGATGGACCTTGGCCTTCCTTCTGGTCGCCGTAGCCCAGGCCATCATCTCGCTCGCACTCGAAGGATATGTCTTTGGCAAGTTCCAGGCTAGCCTCAGGGGTGCGGCGAGGGGGAACAATCCTCCCAACGCGGCATTGACGATCCCCACCTACCTCACCTTGTTCATCTTTGGTTTTCTCTACGAACTCGCATTGGTCTGGGACGCGCTGCGGCTGAAGAATACGATCCAGGTCATCGGCATTTGCATCTACAATCTCGGCTTGCTGATCTATGCCGCGGCCGAGATGAATCAACTTGACGACGCGGTTGGAGAGTTGGTCGCTTTGAACGCCATTCAGCCCAACACACAGGAAAATCTACGCCCGTTCCTGATCGCGGCTCCCTGCGTGATCGCGCTTGGCACAATCTTGCAAAGCTTCATTTCGTGGAAGCTCTACGATGAGTTCGCGTGGACGATCTACAAACACATCTCTGCCGACCTTAGACTCAAGAGGCGATATCTCACATACCAGGTACACCAGACGCTCACCAACTGTGAAGTCCACGACTGACCCCCGAACCCAGATATACATCGCCCTCCTCAAGTTCGACTTTTTCTTCTTCCTCGGGTTCACAGTTCAATTTCTGGTGGTCGTCGGCCACGAAGGCATGTCGCCAGCCGAGTACTACCTCACCATCGCCGCCATCCCCATCACCGTCATCCTCCTCATCGTCGCCGCCCTCTTCACCCGCCGCGAATCGTACGTCGGCCAGACGTGCATCATCGTCGTCTACTTCGCCGCCATGGCCTACTTCATCTTCAAGCTCGTGCGCATGTACGACTCGCCCAAAGCCCACTTCTACACCGCCGCGCGCAAGAGTCTGACCATCTTCGCCATCCTCACGGTCCTTCTCCTCGTCGTCACTATCGCGACGGCGTTCGTGTGCATGCGCAACTTCAACAAGGGGCTCAAGCCGCACATTCAGCGCAGAAAGGTGCCGGATGTCGATGACGCGAAGTATTCGAGCTACGCCGGCAACGAGAACTACAGCACGCCGCACCAGCTGGGGCCCGTGCCGAGTCGGATGACTATTGATTAAATCTTTTCTTGCGCAAGGGATCCGTACGATCCTTTCTCCGGGCGTCTTGTAAGGTGGGCGCGTACAGGGGGATTTGTTTTTTTGGAAGATACCTCGCCTTTTATGGCCATTGTTTTGTGATGAAATTTAGTTTCCTTCTGACTTAGATGAGTTTTACCAGCCACGCAGTTACCACTCTCCCGGAACGTTTCGCCACCATTTCATATTTCAACGAAGGACGACAAGACTCACGAGTGAGCCGGGTGGTTTACAGACATGGCAAGCATGAGCTCGTTCCTCACACTTGGCGCTAAATACACGCATGCATAACGTGTTGCCCATGGGCGTGCAGGCTCAACTATCTACTCCCATTGAGCGGCCAGCAAACCTTTCTCCATTCGTCTGACATGTTTCAACAACGCGCTGACTTGTGCCCAGCGCCGGAGTGACGATTTGCTGTAAAGGCGTTTCCGCGCCAGGAATGCTTCACGATATATCGGCACGCCGTGTGCGGTGAGTGCCAATGAACGTGAAGTTCACGTTTGCCGTGTGTTGGGCGGAGACCCGCACCTTCCCTGTGCGCTACAGTATTCGCTCCTGCCCCGTTCGGAAGATACCGCGCTAAAGACACCATCCACGCTCAAAGCTTGAGAAACCTGACTTCACTACATCCATCTCATACAACAGCAGGCCCTCACACACGCAACAATGGGTTGGGACAGGGAGCTCAACAGCAACCCCGGTAACCCATATAACGACGGCCTCAACTTCAACCCCAGTAAACCATACAGCGACCGGCGAGGTAAATCTTCCTGAGTGCTGCCGACAGGCATCAAGCTAACCCTTTTTTCACAGCCCACCCGTCACGCCCGTCACGCCCAATCATGGCTCGCCACTACACCGTCACCGAGCTGAAGCGCATCGGGGACCAGTGCAGCAACAAGCTCCCGCCGGCCTCCGCCGTCCAAGCCATGTTTCTGTACGAGATGCAGCGCGAGACGGAGCTCGAGTCGCTCTTCCAAGGCCAGTTGTTCCGCCTGGCGAAAACGGAGGACGCGTCGGTGCAGTACGAGAAACGCATGACGCAGGTCGAGGCGGGAATGAAGGCCCTCGTCGCTGAGGTAGTGAAGTTAGATTTGCAGCGTTGGGTCGCGGCCAGGGACGAGGAGGCCCGTTCTAGCGCTCTTATGAGCGATCACACGTCGGTGATCAAAACTTGTTTGGGCAGACTCGACGAGCATGCCGACAACTTAGATCGGCTCGCGGCGAAGATCGACCGCGCTGCACCACCGGCGCAACAAGTCCCTGTGGCAGGTGCCACCGAACAGCTCACGCGCCTGCATACCGACATCGACCTGCTGTTCGACGAACGCGACGCCCTCGTCGACCTGCTCGGCCAAGCCACCGCCCGCATCACCAAGCTCGAGGACCTCGTGCGCGTCCTCACGGTCCAGAAGTCCTCTGACGACGCTTCACCGGGTCTGGCCCAGACTTTGGCGGTGCAGGCGCCCGACAATTAAGCGGCTTTGACGCTTTCTGCGCCCAAGGATAGCGGCCCTATCACGATCGCTGGGGAGGATGGGGCCAGCTGTGCATCTTCGGGCGAGGAAGCGGTGGGATGCGTGAAGCCCGAGGCGTGGTAGCTAACGAGGAATAGGGGGGGGCGAGAAGGTGACGCTAGAATCCACCCTGAGAGACCAGCGAGACGACAGTGGTGTTCGGAAGAAAGGGGCATATGGCAGGGCTGATTGCGTAGCGGGGTGAACTGTACAACGGCTACGAGCGCCCCTCATGTAGCACCGCTAGTCCATACAAGATCTGTTATGAGTTTGAGCATGAGCACCCTCATAGATCATGTCCCGCGGAGGGCGCTTCTCCATTCCAAGCAACGTACATCTTCACCTTCACCCCACCCAATCCCATATCACCCCAACGCAATCCCCTTCCTCACCAAATACCCCCCCAACAACCCGTCCAAATCCCCCATCATCTTCTCCACGCCCTTGCGCTGCTCCACGAACAAGCCCGCCATCATCGGGTGATCCCCTGACAAGGGGGGGCCCAGACTGGATTGATCGTGGATGAGCATGAGCAGGTCCTTGATCTCCGACCCGTCGTCGTACCACGCGCGCAGACTGCTGTCGGACCACGGCTGGGGCTCCGAGGGCGTGGTGGTGGTGGATGTGGACGTGTGCGGGGCGGTGGAAGAAGTGGAGGAGGAGTCGCGGCTGTTGACGGTCGATAGGCTGAGATCGGGCGGGCCGCGGGCTTGGTCGAGGGTGCTGCTGGGCGCGTCGGGGGCCGCGGTTGGAGGGATCGGTGAGCGTGGTGCCGTGGGCGTCGGGTCGTTGTCTTCGGTCGCGGAGTCTTCTTCTCCTGCCTCCTCGGGAGGTTCGTGGGGTTGCTCGATGATGTTTGGCGAAGACGTCAGGCTCTCCGGACTCTCGTTCTCGTCTTCGTCCTCTGCTTCGCCCTCGACACGGTCGTTAGAGCCCGGGGTGGGGATGTGGATGGATTCAGTGCCGTGCATGAACGTGCCGGACGAGAGCTCGATGGGACTCTCGGACAGTTGCTCGCTGCTACCGTTTGGCTGGTTGCCAGGGGCGCGCGGCTCCTGTGCTTCGAAGGGGTTCGGCTTTTCTCTGGCTGCCGGAGAGTCGAAGTCGTCGAGCTCGACGCGCTGCTTGGATCGCTTGGCTTTCTCCTTCTTGGGTTTGACCTCCTTGTCACTGTTCGACCTGAGCATGTTGGCGACGGGCGTCAGCGGTCCCTCTTTCTCTTTTGTCTTCTCGACCGGTTGGGTGTCGATGCTGGGCGGCTGCTCTTGAACCGGGCTGTTCTCTTGACCCGTGCCTATCTCATGCGCCGCCTCTGATCCGGCGAGTTCGGCGACAAAGGCGGGCTTGGGTTGTTCCTTGGTGGGCTCGGGTGCTGGGCTCGCCGGTTTCGGTGGTTGCTGCTTCTGTAGCTTGCCACGGGCCGACGATGCTGACTGAGCGGTCTTTTGCTGCAGCGCTTGTTGTCTGGTGTCTACGCCAACCGAGAGGGCACTCGCTGCTCTCTCCACCGGCGAGCTGGTACCGCTGGTGAGAGGACTTTGCCGCGGAGATTCCGACCTCACAATCTCCATCGACGCCTTCTCCGCATCACTCTCCATGCCGTCATCCTTGGGCTTCTTGTCCTTCTTCTTGCTCTTGAACAACCCCGAAAGCATGCCGCCCTTGACTTTCTCCTTCTTCTTGTCTTTACCATCCTTCCGGCCCGATTGCTGCTCCGGTGGCGAAACCTGCTTGGTGAGGTTTTCCGTGCTCCCGCTACGACTACTCTCCATCGAGAAGGACTTGCTCGACGTGCTATCTTCTCGCAGTAACCCAGGCGTGAGCGTGATCTTTCGAGTTTCCAAACTATCGTCCCTGAGGAATGAGTCCGTGTTCCTCGGTGTGCCTTTCCGTGATTTGAGCGGTGCTGCCTCGGTCTTGTCGACAAGCTTGGGGCTGAGCTGTGGTTCTTCGATAGACGGCGTGACTGCTGCTGTTGCTGCTTGCTCCCTGTCGAACGAGACGCGCGTGGGCGTGCCGGGACCGTCGTTGTCCGCATGTTCGTCGCTCTCCGCGCTCGGCTTTTCGGGGTCCGCCTCGTGACCGTTCTGCTGAGGTTCTTCGGCTTGCGCAGCAGCAGCGGCTCCACACGGGTCAATCATGGCTTGCTCCTCGTCTTCCGTGGAATAATCATTATCCGACGCTTCGACGTAGGTTGGAGCTGCGAATTGCACGGTCTTGACATTGCGACGGCGCAATTTCTTCAATGGATTTCGCGTCTTCTCGGAATTGTCGCTGAGCATGGTTGCAGAAAGCTATACGCATCGTCAGCGACAGATAACACCCACGCGAGCGTAGCAAACGAACATCAATATTTCGATGTTTGTTCAGTCGCGCGAGCCTTTCCGTGGGTGTCTCGATGTGCTCAGCGGGTAGGTATCCTTGCGATCGCAATCAGCTTCATTTTCATCAACGGGTGTTATCACAAACAGGCGTACCGATACTGCTATCCTTCACAACTCGGACGAGCCACCAATAGCTGTTGCTATCATCGAGCAGCACCATCGTGTCACCCTTAGTGGCATTGGCCTGGCCTTCGACGGTCGCAACGAACGTATGTAATGCGTAGACGAATTCGAAATCGATGTCTTCTGCATCACGTAAGCATTCGCCACCCCAACCCGAGTCAACGAAACGACTGTCTAAACCAAAGAAAGGGTCGCGTGCATCGTCTTTGTTGATACTGTCCTGGTCCGAGCTGTCTGAAGGTGAGGGTGAGGCGCTTTCCCAGGAGTCACCAGAGCCGGAAGGCGACGGCGGCGGGTCCAGGAGGAGTTCGTTCAGGGGTTGCAGGACGGTGGCGAGATCCACACTGTCGATGCTATCCGAGCTCAACGAACAATCCGAACCTGACATATCCAGGTCGGCCAAATTGCGCGTAAACGCATGCTTCCGGAATGGAGATTCGATTGGCCTGCGCTCTGAAGTGATGATTACAGACCGATCTGACCTCGAATCTTCATCGTGCGTATTCGCATCACGACGGATGGACATGAAGCCGTCAATTTGGTCACCATAATTGGCCTGCATCCTGTCCTTCCGGTCCGGTCCGGGTCTGGTGAAAGGGCAATTTTCCTCCCAGGGATCGTGCGCCGGCAACGGTGACACTGATGGACCGCCGGGACGAATGAGGTTCAAAGGGAAAGCTTGCCGTGGCTCGTCGAACGGCGAGGACTCCTAGTTCACTGCCATTGAGAGCGGCGAAGCCTCCCTCTCCGTCCAAGGCCGGCGTAGTGGCAGGTGCGGCGGCGTCTGCAAGAACGGCGAGGATTCCAACGATGACGGAGCGGAGGTGTTGAAGATGCCGCTCGCGGGTGACGAGGCCGGTGTAGGCGACAAGCTGGACTTGCGTACCGGCCAGGCCAAACCCGCCAGGGGGGTGAATGGGATGCTAGAGGGAGGCGAAGAATGCAGTATATACACACCATCTTCAATGCTCGGCGAGCTGGATATCCGATCCATCATATCATCGTCCCCTTCTCCCTCCGACTCGCCGCCTTCTCCATTCTCCTCGCCGTCGCGGCGCGTGCCGTTGGTCGCGTGGTACTGGTCATCGTTCGTCTGTGCTCCGTCAATTGCGCCGGGTTCCTCCGCCAGAGAGGAAGAGATCTTCCATGCGTCCGCGAGTGAGTTTTCTTCGGACCGTCGCTCTTGGATGACGTGGTGCACCTCTGCGGCCTGATGCGGTGCCAGGCCATCTTGATCGGGGCGCTTCGTGTGTTCGGCGGCGGTAGGGTTCTCCTGGTTCTGGAGGTCGAGCGTGTCTGCGCGTACCATGAGCCTGTCCATCTTCCGCCCTGTCATCGTAGGCCTTTCTTACCTGCTCTCACAACACCCGGCCGCGCCATGCTGTCCTCGCGTCCTTTCTCAAGGTCGTGGTTGACTAAGCGAAATGCTGCTCTTCGTCTCGGTTCTGGAATAGGATGCGAACGGTGCCTCACTGAATCAGTAATGGCCTAACGAGTGTTTCACGGTTCGTCCGGATCTTCGGCGTGGGCAGGCGGGAACGAGTGTCGCGAGCGCTGCCGGAGCGCTGGTGCCTCCGGTCGGGAAATGGGATCGCGTGACGGTGTCCACTGCTGTCGCGATGGGCTGTGAAGGGACGAGGAACGGACAGTGAAGTGACCGTGTGAAGCCCGTCTCTGTCGTTACCGTTGTCGTCGTTGTCGTCGTCCAGCCAGCGCAAATGGTTGAGGTTGGTCGAACATCGAACAGCAGAGGTCGGAAACCCTGGCGTGGCAGGGGAATGCTGCCCCCCTGTCCATGTCCGAGAAAGATAAAGTTGGACAGCCGAGGCGCTTCCGCCTTTTGTGATTCGTCCATGTGGCGGATGTCCGAGCGCCTCCCGCGGTCCCGCACGTTGAGCCCAGAAGTGGCGGTGCCGATGCCATATTATGTGACATTCCTCTCCAAAAACATACCTAGGTAATCACGGATATGAGTTGACATACTCTCTGTATCTGCATAGCGACGCTGCAACACATCTCCAAGTCCTCTGCATGGCCCTGTATAGCAGACGGAGAAGCGAGTTCACGACAGTCCCCTTGACTCTTCGACAGTACCGACGCGGTCAGTGCTTACAACACACTGCACTTTATCAAAGAAAGCCCAAGCTCGTCAACTCAGGCGCGGACACTCCGACACCACTCGAGGCTCGTCCGTCGATGCAAAGAGTCTGAAACGATCCATCGAACCATCGCGAGCTCAACGTTCTGGACGATAAGCGACCAGACGTTCTCGGCGACGGCGGAATTTTGATGGATACCTGTATCTATTGCGGCAGCACAGTCTTGGACTAGCCACCAGAATGGTGCAGACCAGAGGCATAAAACAATGCATTGCTGCAGGCATCGATCAAGGATCGTTTGGTGAGAGCACCTCTGAGATGCACTACACCACATGCAATGGCTGGTAGGTGCCTGCTTCAAGGACGAGCAGCTGATGGTCGTTTTTACGCCGCCTCACCAACGGATCCTACCCGGCATCTCATCGGTCTGGGTAAGACCGTGATGATGCGTCGCACTCACCAGTCGAGAGTCTCGAAATCGGTTTACGTACACACGTAACATGGATCCATGGATGGTCTGTAGTCGAGCCATCGCGGCTCGCAAAAAAATTTCTTCAGCTACATCACATCCATATGCGCCCCCTACACGCATGCATGGCGACACCCACATCCGTCAGCTTTCGCGCGGAGTTGACCCTATCATTTAACCCAATACCCCCTGTGAGAACAGCGAACCAAACCGACACCGCCAGCACCACGCTCATTTCATACACCCATTTGTGTTTTTACACGGCCGTTACACTCATCATCTCCCCAAATCCACCCAACCCACCCGTCCGAAAAAAGGGGGGAGGTATACACATCCATCACGACTTCTCCGCGCTCCGCACCCGCCGATGCTGCAGAGCCCGGTCCTTGCGCAAGCGCGCGCTCTTGCTCACACACGCGCCCGTCATCGTCGACCGCATGTCCAGCGAACGTCGGTAATCGAGCCTCGGCCTGGGTGGCGGAGCGGCGAGGCTCGACGGCCGGGACGGGGCGTCGCTGCTGTCGTAGCCTTCGTCGTCCTCGTCGATGACGACGGCTGGGGGGAGCCGGTCCGGGGCCGCGGACGAGGAGACGGAGCATTGGTCGTTGGAGGCGACCATGCGCGACACGAGCGCGGCGATGTCGCGGTGGTGCGCGGGGTTCAGGAGCATACGGGCGCTGATCTGTCGGTGCTGGCGTTGCGACGAAGGGGAGTGCGGGCGCGTGGGGGGTCGTTGTGCGGTATGCGACGTCCGTGAGCGTGGATGCCGAGGCCCACAGGCAGCGACATCTTCGATCGACGGCTCGGGTTCGATTTGCCAGCCGGCGTCTTCGTCTAGGTTCGCGTAGGCTTCGCAAGTGTCGTGACATATCCGGGAGGTATGTTGGATCCTCTGATCGGCAAATTGAGCCGCGAGGTCGGTGACGGAGAAGCGTGGTGGAGGGTAGGATGCGACGGCGGCCGAGCAAGGTGAAGTGGCTGGAGAGATGTCGCGGGTCGAGGGGGAATTGCTCGAGTCCAGGGACGGCGACCGCGAGGGGTCGAAGGAGAAGTTCTCGTCGAACATCTCGTGTGCCCTTTCGGGACCGTAATTGTGACTGAGATACGCCGATCGACGGTGACCGCTCGACCGCGGTGCTCAAAGACTGATATGGGTGAAGGAAATTGGTAGTTCTCTCTCGTCAGGAATGACGGAATTTGGTCACCGATGATGGGCCATGGGCATTCACCAATGTTGGGCACGAGCACCCCTCATTCAATCATCAACGGAGCGAAAGATCGAGCGGGCCGCTGCAGGTAATAACAACGAACATCCAACAGTGGGAATGGCGTGCCTGAGGACAAGGGGGGCAAATGCTTAACATGTATGATGATGATGATCGAGAAGAGCGAACCACGCGAACACTCTTTTATTATCATTATCATCCCATGCGCAAAACGCCGGGCTGAACCGAGCCGTGTCACCTTCCACGCTAGCAGGATCGGCGCATCACCAAACCGGGGCGACGCCCATGTGGTCGAGACGGGCACGCCAGAATTGCCGCCAGAGACGCTTCTCTCATTATCTCAAGGTCTGTCTGTGCCTACATCGGTCGAGGTGAAGCCTAGTCGAGGCGAGGGAGGGTATAGGAGAGGAGAGTCTGTAGTTGGGCGAGAGCGTTGGCTCGCTGATCAACCGTCGACGCAGGGAAAAGGGAGAAGCTCGGACGGAGCAGAGAGTCGGCAACTGTTGCATCAACTTTTTGCGCAAAAAACCATCATCTCAGACAAAACTTGCCGTTGGGGTCTGTTGAATCGCCGCTCGACCCTGGTCCAGACTCCAGACGCCGACCCGAAGATTCCCGAGTCCCACACACACCTGGAGACCCTTTTCACATGCCTTCGGTCTCTCGGGTGGTCAGAGCGCGAGAGCGTGGCGGCGGCAGGTGCGTCTCGATTGCATGGTGGTGAATGAAGCCGGCGGCGCGTATCACGTTCACGACTCGTACTGCACACCCAACAGCGTCAACATGTCCGGATTCCTGTCCTCAAAGCTGGGACTGTCAGAGAACGGCATGCATGTCAACACGCACCAGCTGCCGCAGTCCTTCGTCGTCACATCTAACAGCGATGAACAACGGATAGAAGGCGGTACTGGGACTCTGGAGTATCGTCATGGTGTAGACGAAGCTCCCGCAGCGCATGGCCTTGCTATGAGATAGTGGGACCATAACAACCAGATTTTCCACGACTCTACTTCTGCCACAGTGCCACCACTAGAACAAGCCTCGCCGCGACCGTGGCGAACTCTGCGGACCACCATCAGCAGGAGAATATCCCCCACCAACACCGCCATACCCGTCGCGACCGATGTGCTCTTGCGTTCTTGACCGTGGCGCACTCGGCCGTCCAATACGATTACTCCTGTTCGTGCCGGCCCTCCTCAGACTGTTTTCTTCCATCGACAACATCGCGTCGGGACGGCAGTCGTCGCGTCCCGTCATCTGCTTGCTCGTCGCTCTCTGTGCCATCTCGGGTCGATGGGAATCGCTGCGCTTCATCCCCTGTCCCTCTCGCCGCCCGCTGCCCTTCCCCTCCACCAACCCGTTCTCTTTCCGCCACAGTCGATCCACTTCGGCCGCCGACGCGCCCCCGTTGATCACGTTCGGGGACTCGATGAAGGACTTTGGTCCGCCGGGGTATCTACCCTTTTTGACCTGGCAATCAACCCGTCAGCGCATCGGTTACAAACCACAGTGTTGAAACCTCTTTTTACCTTGTGCCGTCGATGGAAGTACGTGCACGAGATGTAAAAGCCGTGCACGTGGCTGGGGATCACGGCGAGCAGGAAGAGACAGCAGTTCATCATCGTGTCCCAACCCATGCCCGTGAGCATCATGACCGCTAGAGGCGGGAAGAAGATGTTGATGCAGGTGAGGAAGCACCGGTAGATGAGAGCGCGCATTTTCCCAGATCTGACACGACGGTCGATGGTCTTTTGAGTAATGATATCTTAGATAGGTATACTGCTCGCACTCCTCCAGAAGGCGACGACGAGAGAGGAGAGGACGCGGGAAAAGATACAGAGAACAAACGCTTCAACGCAGCAATCAACGAAAATGGTAAAACCAACGAGCAATGTTCAGAGTCAAGAAGGAAAGAAGATACTGTACGAAAAGCCTGCCGTGAAGTTGATCTGCCACTGTGTCGTCTCGACAAAAACCTGAACCCGGCACCAACATTGAAGGCTTCGATCTGACGACATTGGACAGATGAAGGAGCGTGGCTGAGCGACACTGCCATGTGGCTTCTGAGGAAGATGCACCGCCACACGCTTCCCCGCAGTGAGATTGCTTGTTCCATTGATTGTCCACCAAGATCCTTTTCTCGCCGACAACGGCATACAAAGCGACACATTGCTTCTTTGACCAAGCTTCCAGATGGAGACGTTTCAAGCAGAGAGTAAGAAGCTACAATTGTTCTGCTCATCAGCATTGATGAATAACACAAGGGCAAGGTGTTCTGGTGTTTCTTCTCGAGTCTGGCGGCCAATGTGCATGTAGCAGCCTGACTTTATCCTTCTCTACCGGCTATTCATCACATGCTTCCAATCTTTCTTTCTTGAGTCCGATCTCTCATTGACATCTCGACCACTTACTTCTCGCACCGTCCGTCAGTCGTTTACACCTCGAATCCGCTGCTTGATCGACCAGCATCATGGCGGACCAGCCCACCGTGCGCTGGGGCATTGTCAGTACGTTTCGCCTTCCCCGTACCATCGGAAAACACTCTCGATAACCGCGTCGGCCAGCCACTGGAGTGATCTCAGAACGTTTCCTCGCGGACATCTTGAAACCAGACTGGCCCGGGAAGAGCGCGAGCCACGTCGTCCAGGCCGTCGGTTCCTCGTCCCTGGAGAAATGCGAGAAGTTTGCCGACAAATGCGTCACGCCGTTCCAATCTGCCGTCAAACCAGCGTTGTATGGGTCTTATCAGGATGTTTACGACGACGACCAGGTTGACTGCGTGTACATCGGCACGCCGCATAGTTTTCACAAGCAAAACTGCTTGGACGCCATCAAAGCCGGGAAGAATGTGCTTTGCGAGAAACCCTTCACCATGAACGCCCGCGAAGCCGAGACGGTCTTCGCGGCGGCGAAGGAGAAGGGCGTGTTCATCATGGAAGCCATGTGGACGCGCTTCTTCCCGTTGATGAAGTCCATCCAAAAAGTGCTGCACGAGGAGAAGAAACTGGGGACCATCTACAGCACCTTGTGCGAATTCGGACTGGACGTCGACATCCCGAGCCTCCCCGAGGGCAGTCGGTACAAAGAAGTCTCACTGGGTGCTGGGAGTCTCCTCGACATCGGCATCTACTCCCTCACCTGGGGCCTCACGACGCTCTCGGACCAAGTCGGCGACGCCGCGGAGGACCCAGAGGTCCACAGCAGCCAAACCATCGCGCACGGGGGGGTCGACGTCGCCAGTCACGTCCTGCTGCACTACCGCAGCAACGGCCGGCAGGGCATCTGCACCTCCACGACCAACTACTCCTCCCACCACGACTTCGCCCGGATCGAGGGCAGCAAAGGCCACATCGTCGTCGAGGGACCGCAGCCTTCTCAGCCGGAGAGTTTCGTCTTCTACCCCAAGGATGGGGGGAAGGAGGAACGGTACACGTTCGAGAAACCGGGGCGGGGGTTTTTCTGGATGGCCGATGCGGTCGCGCATGATTTGCGCGAGGGGCGAACGCAGGATGCTACCATACCTTGGGCGGAGACGCTGCGGATGATGGGGATCATGGATGGCGTGAGGCGGAGGGGTGGTGCGAGGTTCCCGGTTGATGACTGGTGAGGCGTATGCAGATAAGAACCGACGATGCTCGGCTCTGCGTGTTCCTCAGATTTCTTCCGTCGCCTTTTGGGTGATGCTTGTCATCGACCATCATCGCAGGTGATAGTGGGTTATTCAAGACCCGTGTGACCTAAACGTGTTCATCGCCGTTGACATGGCCGTGGTGCTTTCTCGCCTAAAATGCGCCCCTCCATGCCCCTCCTCGCTGCCCCCACTTGCAACTTCCTTTTGGTTGACACGCGGAAGAATTCATGTGAGCATCGGCCGCGGCATATGGTCACGGAAGGCAGACCTAGAGTGTCTGTCCCTATCGTCCCCGGGAAAGACTTTCGTACCTTACACCAACGGCTCATCAGCCGGCGATTGTTCTACACCACCAAGTCTTTCGCTTTAGGGCAGGTCTCAGTTTCCTTTTCGCTCCACCGCCGACATGTCCACCACCACCACCGCCACCACCATCGTCCCCTCCAAGGCGAACATCGGCGTGTACACCAATCCGGCGCACGATCTCTGGGTTGCCGACGCCGTCCCCACCAAAGATGAGGTTGAAAAAGGCGAGAGCCTGAAGCCGGGCGAGGTCACCATCGCGATCAAGAGCACGGGCATTTGCGGGTGAGTACGTACACAAACGAGATCACACCGGACGGAGGCTCCCCCCATTTCGTCAATCGGAAAGGGGACAAAAGGCTGAAACCCCAACGCCCCATCAGATCCGACGTCCACTTCTGGCATGCGGGCCGCATCGGGCCCATGGTCGTCGAGGACACGCACATCCTCGGGCACGAGTCGGCCGGCGTGATCGTGGCCAAGCACCCGTCGGTCACGACGCACAACGTCGGCGAGCGCGTGGCCGTCGAGCCCAACATCATCTGCGGCGAGTGCGAGCCGTGCCTGACGGGCAAGTACAACGGCTGCGAGTCCGTCCTCTTCCGCTCGACGCCGCCCGTGCCGGGCCTGCTGCGCCGCTACGTCAACCACCCGGCCGTGTGGTGCCACAAGATCGGCGACATGAGCTACGAGGACGGCGCGCTGCTGGAGCCGCTGTCGGTCGCGCTGGCCGGCATGCAGCGGGCCAACATCACGCTCGGCGACAGCGTGCTCGTCTGCGGCGCCGGACCCATCGGGCTCGTGACGCTGGCGTGCGTCAAGGCGGCCGGCGCCGAGCCCATTGTCATCACGGACATCGACGAGGGCCGGCTGAAGTTCGCCAAGGAGCTGTGTCCCAGCGTGCGCACGCACAAGGTCGAGTTCAGCGACACGGTGGAGCAGTTCGCGGAGAAGGTGGTGGCCAAGGCCGACGGCGTGGAGCCCGCCGTCTGCATGGAGTGCACGGGGGTCGAGTCCTCCATCTCCGGCGCCATCCACGCGGTCAAGTTTGGCGGCAAGGTCTTTGTCATTGGCGTGGGCAAGCCGGAGATCAAGATCCCGTTCATGCGTCTGAGCACGCGCGAGGTCGATCTGCAGTTCCAGTACCGATACGCCAATACCTGGCCGCGAGCGATCCGGTTATTGAGAGGCGGCGTGATCGATCTGACGAAGCTGGTGACGCATCGGTTCAAGCTGGAGGACGCGGTGGATGCGTTCAAGGTCGCGGCTGACCCCAAACAGGGAGGCATCAAAGTCATGATACAGAGCATGGACGAGGGCGAGAAGTGATGGTATCTGAAGCATGGGAGATTTTGACAGAAGAAGTTGGATATCCTCCTCGACTGCAAGCCTGACTGCAGTGCACACGACCCAACCCCCGTAGCTGGTATGAATCGGTCCTCGAACATCACATGACAAGGGCCGAACGACGTCTGGCCCAGCAAGCTAGACATTGTCGCCGAGCTTTTGCTTTGTTCCACCTCGCAAAACGTGTTGTTCTTTGTCTCAATATGGTATTCTCACCTCACTTCTGCTATTGTCTTGATTCACCATCGTCGTGGTGGACCGCCACGGGCAAATGGGAACAATGCCGTTTATATATCTTTGTTCCTCGTTCTGCCATTTGTACGTTATTGCCCTCGCCGACTCGCCTTTGCATTTCCTTCTCAAACAGACATTATCAACGACTGGATCTTTCTCTCCCTTAACGACACAGTACACACAAACGAAGACCTCACTGCAGGACAGTGGGTCAAATCGAATCCAATATACGAACGAGCGTTGGTCTCATCAGACAAAACAAACATGACGACGGGTAACGATAATCAGGATGTATACACCGTCGCGACGGCGGCACAGTTATTAGGCGCGAAGCCGCCGAGCAGACGTGAGGCCGACGACGTGTACTTTGCCAGGTTGATGAAAGCCGCTGACCGGACGAACAAGGATCACGCCGGTTGGACGCGCGCGCGGAACGGCAGCAAAGTCCGCTTTGCTGCAGATGGCGGTGAGGCGGGTGGGAATGGCGGTCTGGAGGATCGTCACAACAACAACAACAACGACAACAGCAATTGTGTTGATGGGCGTCGTTCTGATAATGTTGTTTTACCACATTCTCCTCAGGCATCACATCCTGAGAATCTTCGAGAGTTGAAGAAGAAGGCGACGAGGACGACACATAACGACCATTCACCGACAAGGCGTCAAGATCCCGTTTCCAAGGCTGGCAAGATCGACACTCACAACACCCACAGGCCTGTGCGCAACAATGCCCACGAACGGCAAGACGACTCACAGCACTTGAGCGACACCATCTACTTCTCCCCCATCGATGTGAACCAATCGCAAATCTCACTGTCTGACCCCATCGACGTTGCTGCCGTCGCCGTTGTCGACGACCCGAATCTAACGCCGACGCAGGAGCGCTACCTCAACTCGCAGCGAAAGAAGCTGGAGAGACCACGCCGGCCACCGCCTTCATCAACCACGGACCGACGCCACGCGACCGAGTCGTGGAGGCTGTCAGCCGAGCAACTCGATCGTCTCGTCAAATCCCTCGCCGAGTCGCCGCTGCTGCAGGTCCACGTGCGCAAGCAATGGTGGGACGACATCGCCGACGACGGCTCCGTTGTGTCTGAACCCCTTACCCCCTCGCTCTCCTCCTCGTCCGGCTCGCCGCGTTCGTCTTCGCAGGAGTCCGGGACGCTGTACTCTCAGGTCAACGTGCCTTTCCTGACCGAGCAGCGTTCGCCTTCTGTTGTCCAGGCCAGCCTGGAAGAGGTGTTCGCGCGCGACTTCCCGGACCATCCCAAGTCGAAGAAGGCTCCCACGTCCCTCGCCGGCCTGAAGTTTGGCGGGATCGCTTTGACCGACCCGAAAGTCCACGGCTCTCCCATCCGGTATCTGTCCAAAGACTACCGTCTCGGCGCGAAGGTCCTGCAGGTTGGCGCGTGCAGCTTCATGAACATCCCGTTCGGGACGAGCGTGCAGAGCAGTCTGCGCATCGAGCCGCCTTCGACCGTGAGCGCGAATTGCAGGGTGCTGTTGCAGGTGGTCAACCAGGTGCTCGAGCGCAAAACCGGCAAGAAGACCTACCTCCTCGTCGCCGAGGTCGATGTCACGGAGAGTTTCGCCAGAGCGGCGCTGGCGGAGCTTGCGGCGGTTGCAAACATGTCTCCGCGCGATATCGACATTGTCCACAGCCCGTCCGAGACAAACATCTCAGTCGAAGAGCAAATCGACTGGTGCGCCATCGCAGACGAGCTCGAGATCTCCAGCGCCATCACCGACACCATCGCCTCCGCCGCGTCGACCTTCCCAGCCCTGACGGCCGAATCCTGCACCATGCAAACCCTCACCCTCATGTCCGAGCTCGAGCGCATCAAGACGCAGCACCAGGACTTCCTCGTCTTCCGCCCCACGGGCTACCACGACAACGGCCACCCGTCCGGCGTCCACATCCCCTGGACCTCGCAGCACCTGGACCAGAAACTCTACGACGTCGACGTCGACGCCGGCGCGCGCGGGCAGGCTTCCGCGCTCGCGCGGCGCTTGCGCGAACAGCTGATGGGGGCCGTGACGGAGCGCTTCGCGACCGCCGTGCCGTTCGATAGTCGTATTGTCTGGGATGGTCAGATTCGTATGATTCAGGCGGTGCCGTTGTTGGAGGGCGCGGCGGACGGGAGCAGCAGGCCTGCGGCGTGGGTTTGCTTTCTGAGTGGTGAGTATTGCCGTCTGTTGTCGTAGGATGCTGTCGTGCTGATCGGAGCGAAGGCATTCAGGATGCGTGGTTCAGGCGTTAGCGGGAGTGCGTATTCAAGGAATGAGACGGTATGTAGTGTGACGAGTAGTGAAGAGATGGGTGTATGTATGATGATGAAAGTGTTTCCATCTGAGGCGTTAGCGAGTCGGAAAAGGAGGTGCGTGCTGCTGTACGTATATGATGCGTTACGATTGATGAGAGCATTCAGTTCATAGTTTCGACTGCCCTTCTTGCGGCACTTTGACCACAACTTTCCCCCACGTCCCTCTCTCGCCCAGCGACTTGAGCGCTTCCGGCACGCTCTCCAAACCCACGTACTCCTTGTCCATGAAATTGGTGCCACGCACCTTGCTGCTGTCGAACAGCTTGAACAGCTCATCCCACACCTCCACCACCCGCTCCGGCTCGTTCAACGCATATGCGCCCCAATGCACCCCCATGACGGCAATATTCTTCAACAGGATCCGGTTCGTCGCCACCTTCTCAATCGGCCCGCCCGCGAACCCAACCACCAACAACCTCCCGTTCCACGCGATGCACTTGATGCTCTTCTCCACCAATCCCACCGGATCGTACACCACATCCACCCCTCGACCCTGGGGCGTGAGCGCCTTGACCTTCAGCGGCCACCCCTCATCCCGATAATCGATCAAATGGTCCGCGCCGAACCGCTTCGCCACCTCGAGCTTGTGCGCCGTCCCCGCCGTCGCCACGACCGTCGCCCCCAACGCCTTGGCAATCTGCACCGCCGCCAACCCCACCCCGCCCGCCGCGGCGTGCACGAGCACCCACTCGCCGGGTTGTACCCGACACCGCGTCACGAGCCCCGCGTACGACGTCGGCATCGTGACGAACAAGCCGGCGGCCTCGAAATGGCTCCATCCCTTCGGCACGGGCCGGAGCTGTTCTTCCTTCGCGCAGACTTTGGTCGCGTAGCCCCCTTGCGCGGCGCCGAAGACTTTGTCGCCGACGCGGAACTTGTGCGCGCCGCTGGGGTTTCTGCTCGGGGAGGAAGGGACCGCGGTGATGACGCCGCTGAATTCGCTGCCCGAGACCCAGGGTAAGGGTGGTTGATTTTGGTATTTGCCCCGAATCTGCAGTAGGTCGAAGAAGTTGGTTGCGGTGGCGTGGATGGCGATGGTGTATTGTTCTGTGTTGGGGAGGGGGTCAGGAAGGTCGGTGACTTGGAGGTCGGTGGGCCCGGAGACGTATTGGGAGATCTGGATGCCACGCATGGTGGAGGGTGGGTCGATGTTCAGGCGGAGAGAAGAGTCGGTAAGGAAGATGTTTGTCGAAGGCTTGAGAATGTACCGTATGTACAGCAGTTGCCGAGTAATAAGTATGTAGAACAGTTGGATGTAGTAAAAGTGACAATTGCTTTCAATGTTATTTCATCGACCTAATGAGCTCAAGGCCGACAGCCGAGGCTCGGTCACGATGAAAGCGGGCAGCCCTGGCTTTGTCATCAGGAGTTCTCAGACCCCATCGGGGCTTGCGAGAGTACGACGACATCCTCACCTACCTAGGTACTGTACCTTGCTTTGTCGACAGGCCTTCGTTGGTCTAGTAAGTCGACAGGAGTCACAGGACGAAAGCGGAATCGATGGCAACTAGGCCAGCACCACAGTTCATGACGGGCGTGCCGATATCACCCTTTTCGCAGACGCCGTGTCCCAGCCGCAGACACGTCGTCGCATCGTGAATGGTATAGACCATAAGGTACTATCAATGAGTTAATTGTTCTTCCCTCTCCTCCAACGTAAGTGAGCGAGCTCCGGCCGGGCCATGGTCTGTCACGACATGGTGCGCTCGTTCGGACGCACATGGACATGCCCGTTTTCTCCAGCGTCGGAAAAATAGGGCGTGTCTATACTCGCTACAGGTGGACTGTCCTGCTGTACGTAGCCTGTGCCGTCATGCAAATCCGACATTCCTGCACCTTGTACCAGCGAGATGCTGAGTTCGGGAGTTTGGGGCGCGATTGTGTTGCTTCCCGCTGGGTGGATGCACGAGTTACCATCACCCGAGCGGACTCTCAGCTCGTTGTTGTCACCAGAGTGATGATAGTTCGAGGGTGAGACGGATGATGGGTCTCATCTATCGAGTTGTCTTTGTACTCTGCCTCGTAACGCAGAGATGAGAAATATCGAAATCGGCAAGCCTATCTGATCATTGAACTGTTTGGTGCCGAATGTGGCTGAGGAGGATGGTGTTGGGGCCAGCGAGATTGCTTGTGCACGACCGACGACGTGGGAGCCCGGCAATACATGGTCAGACATGCTGGATGCGAAAGGTCAATGAGGTATGTTGTTCAAGATCAAGGCGTTCAACCACGGAAACATTGCACATGTCGTTCAGGGTTTAGCCGGGTCACGTGAATAAGCGAACCGACTGCGTCACACGGGACGTCGACCAGCTTCTCCGACATTCGTCCCGGTTGCCTTCAGACATCGCCGCTTCGAAGACACAACAACGTATCACACGGAGTAACGCAACTGCCATTGCAACACATCAATCTCCACCACAGACCACCCACGACGATAGCCTTATCACTGCCCGCATTTAAACAGGCGGATCTGTATCACTCTCCATCACCTTGAGCCACAAACGAGTCGCACAGATCCTCACAAGGCCACCATGGCCGACAACACTGCACCGGCCACGAGCACGTCGGAGGAGCAAGAGCAGCAAATCACCTTCAACGTGAAGTCCTCCTCTGACGCCAAGTACGTCATCACCGTATCCGTATCGACCACAGTCGCCGACCTTAAACAAAAGCTCTCGACATCACAGTACGCAGACCTGCCGCCCGAGCGGCAACGGCTGATATACAGTGGGCGGGTTCTGAAGGACGTCGATACAGTAGGCAGCTGTAAGATCAAGGACGGCAACACGGTGCATCTCGTTCGCGGAGCAGAGAGCAACCAACGGCAGAACCCTGCGAGCCAGGGCGGCGCAGCTGTACCGCCTGGCGCCGGCCAAGCGGCGACCAATGTGCCGTCCAACATTGCGGCAGGCACGGGTGCTGGCAATCCACTCGCACAATTGACTGGCGCACGCTACGCTGGCTTCCACGGCCTGCCAGGCATGGATACGTTTGGCGCAGACGGCGGCATGGGTGCACCACCAAATGCTGACCAGATGCTGAGGATGCTGGAGGATCCAAATTTCGCGTCACAGATGAACGAGGCCATGAACAACCCGGCCGTGGTCGACATGCTACGCAATAACCCAATGATCCGAAACAACCCCATGGCGAGGGCAGCGATCGAGAACCCCGAGCTCAGAAGGATGATGATGAACCCTGATATGATCAGGATGCAGATGCAAATGGAGCGGTCAATGGGCGGTGCGGGTGGCGCAGGCGCGAGCGCGTTCCCAATGCCCGGACAGACTGACACTACTCCACACGGGGCGCAAGGTACGGAAGGTGCTGCGACAGGCGGTGGAACGTCAGCGACGCCCGGACAGACCGACACCACCGGCAATGCGAACACAAACGCACAGACGCCCGCAAACCCGTTCGCCGCTCTGTTTCCCGGAAGCGGCGCACCAGGCGCGGAGCAAACAGCAGGCCAAGGCCAGCAGAACCCGTTCGGTGGCTTGTTTGGCAACGAACAACAGGGCGGTCAGCAAAACAACCCTCTCGCGGCCATGACCCAGCAAATGATGCAGAATCCACAAATGATGCAGAACATGATGCAGATGATGGGTGGGGGAGCGGGTGGCGGTGCAGGTCCGGGTGCGGGTGCGAGCGGCGGTCAGAACCCATGGGCAGCGTTAGGCGGGTTCGGCGGTTCACCCGAGCCGCAGCAGCCAGCGGACGACCGGCCGCCGGAGGTGCGATACGAAGAGCAGTTGCGGTCGTTGAACGATATGGGCTTCTACGAGTTTGAGCGGAATGTGCAGGCGTTGCGCAGAAGCGGTGGAAGCGTTCAGGGTGCGGTGGAATATTTATTGCAGGGATGAAATCTGTCCTTCCAGCCTTGGAGAGTACCAATGCGCTCCACTCCTCTCGTAGCTACGATGCCGGAACGATACGATTTGACTGTGTACAGCATTGGCGCAAGGAGGCCATGTTCGAAGGCGTGTTTCGGCGCTGATGTCCTCACAACACAATGACGCCGACAGAAGTCCTTCTTACCGTCCGCGGGCCACTCTCATGCAAGCCTGATTGCTTGAACTACATGTACAAGGATGCTTTCGGTCATTCACGGTACAGTATTCGGTGGTGGTGATGATGATGATGATGGGTCAACAGAAACAGTGGTTTTTCGCAGTCGCATTTTCGTCCATCAGTCTCACTCATCAGTAATAATAATTCCAACTTCGGCTAGGAAATCTCCGACGCTACGCGTGTCACATCTCATTTCGCTACACGTCTACGGCATCGCTTCACCCAAAATGAAACGCTTTCCACCGCAGATAGATGGGCTCAAGCCTCACCGTTCACCTTCCAACCTAGCAACTCTCCGGGTCATGCAAAGGGCTTGTAACAACTCGTTCATACACTATGTGTTGTCTAGCGTTGAAACGGATTCAACCTGGATAGCGGCCTGCTAATCACCAGCCCGCCTCTCTGCGCGACAGTGGTGCTCAATCTGAGATGCTAGGAGTCCACGATGGTATGATCTTGATCGAGCGGGAAGATGCTCGCATGGATACCGCGACTTGGATTCGCTATATATCATGGGTCTACCCACTGGTAGGAGAAGAGCTTCCAACCCGTATCACACAGCCTGCCTTCTGCTACCTACACTCTTTTCCGCTCCGTGAGCAAAGTCCACTCGTTTTTACCGATCGTTCGATTCCAAGCAGAGCCAGGTGCTCATACAGGCAGTCAAAAGACCTCAAAGAAGCAAATCCATCCATCACCAATTCAAGATGAAGTTCACCCTCAGTATCATGGCCATGGCCGCCCTCGCCAACGCCCACGGCTACTTCCAGTCTCCCGGTGCGCGCCAACCGGGCAAGGAGTACGAGAACAGCTGCGGCATGCAGGCCTACTACAACATGCAGGGCAGCATCAACGGCAACGTCCAAGGCCTCGAGCAGGTCGTCGCCAACCAGCCCGACTACAACCCCAAGACGTGCAACCTGTGGAAGTGCAAGGGCATGAAGTACGCCGACAACACGGCCAACGTGCAAAAGTACACGGCCGGCCAGACCGTCGACCTGCACTTCAACATCGCCGCCCCGCACACGGGCGTCGCCAACGTCACCATCATCGACCTCTCCACCCCGGTCGGCACCGTCCTCTCCACCCTCAAGACCTGGGACGTGTATGCGTCCAACTCCGTCCCCACCCAGGACAGCCAGGAGCACTTCAGCGTTAAGATGCCGTCGAACCTCGGCAACAAGTGCGCCCAGGGCGGCAAGTGCGCGATCCAGATGAACTGGGACGCCCACTCGATCGATCAGACTTACCAGTCCTGCATCGACTTCACGCTCGGGGGCGGCGCGGCCAAGCGCCACGCCAGGGACTTCAGCGTTGCCGAGGAGGCCCAGGAGTAAGTCGTCGAGTCTGAAGAGGGTATGGTCGCAGGCAGGTCTGCTGCTGTACTGTCACCGTGCTCCAGGGTGTTGATCAGAGGAACTGAGATGACTCTTGGTCGAGAAAACTTGCGATATGATGTTTGTGGATTGCTCTTCATCTTGTTCGGTGTATATACTTTGGATCGTCACTTGGTGCTTGCCTTCAATTACCTAGATACCCTTCTTCCTCAGATGTAAATATGATGTCTCGGAAATGCAAACTTTCTCGACAAAGATTACCGCATGTTCATGTTGTTGGCCAGAGATCGCGACAGTGTCACACCAACAAGCATTCATTTCAAGTACATGTACAGTACATGAAATGATATTGCTGACCTCGACTGAGTGCTCAACAACACTGTATATTAGGCAGGCTTCTGTGACTCGCACGGTTCACTTCACTTCACCCTTCACCACCCTCGCTTACTTCATCTTGACATGCCCTGAGCGCATACCAATTGCGGTTCGCGTACCAGCAATTGTTCTCCCATATAACACCCATGGCGTCGACCGCGCCGTCCATCTTCCGCTCGACGGCGAAACGGGCAATGTACTTGCGCATCACGCCTCGTCCCTCCAGCATCGGCGAATCGCGCGAAATCATGCGTCTGGTCTCCCAGTTCGGGGAAATCGAGTACTTCAAGAACCTCAAGTACGACACGCTACCAGGGCCTAATGCGGCCCTTCTGATCTTCCGGGAAGAGGAGGCAGCGCAGCATTGCCTGCAAAAGAGCCCGATACGCTTCCGGATGGGCAGAGCCCCTCCCAAGGAACAACGGCTACAGCAGTCACAACAACAGCAGCAGCAGCCACCATCAAGCCCAGAGGACCGGCAGACGCAATATGCCTCCTCATCTCCGCAATCCACTCCTCGCCCATCGGCTCCTTGGGGCGTGAGCACTCCCCCTCACACCCAGACTCGTTCCATCTCGACTCGACCGACCTTACCCAAACCACCGCCCAATCCACTCGACCTCCCCGGCTTTTCCCATCCGACACCTGCCACGACCCCGGTGCCGGAATCAGGCATCTTCCAGATCCGGGTGTCATCCGCGCGAGCCTCGTTCCGCGATCTGATCAAGTACTCGCACTTCCACGGCAACTACCTTGTCGACAGCAAGAGCGCCGCGCAGCTCGACCTAGCGAAAAGCGTGCCGGTTGTGGGGCTGAGTGACGTCGACTGGCGGGCGGAGGGCAAGCCGTTCAGGGTGGTGGAGCGCGAGATGCTCAAGAGTGGGTCATATCGGGGCAGTGGGAGGCGGAAGAGCTTGATGGAAATCTACGAGGAGGGCAGGCAGTCCGGGCGTGATCACGATACGGCGGATGATACGGCGGGTGAGACTTTGCACTAGAGACCGACTTTTCGACAGCCGTGAACTTTTCCGCATGCTTGCATGCAATCCACTTGCTGGTGGTCATTGTCAATTACATCCGGTTGCGCACCGAAAGCCTAGGACGACTATGTCAGCCCCGACATGTTTATTCCCGGTAACACTGCACTCACAGCAAGAGCAGTGCATACTCCATGGTCGATGAAACGTGGCCTGGCTAGGTACATCTTGCCAATACTCCATCTCCTGGTTCTTAACGCCAGCTGGATCCTCCGAGGCCATGTGAACTTCGAAAATGCCGCCGATAACCAGGCAAGGCGTATGTAAAACAGCCTCTTGGCTAGAGTAGCTTTGGTCGACGGCCTTCTACGCGGTCTACTGTGGAATGAACATACCATTAGTGGTCTCCGGATGTTGTCAAGAAACGAGGAGCTCCGTCATGGCTAGCAAGAAATGTCCGCAAGGCGAAGCTGTAGGATCAGGCACCTCGCTCTGTCCCCGAGGCCCGAACGATAAGGTCGAGGGACGAGTGCGATCCTGAGGTGTATGATCTCGGTTTCACTATCGCCGGGCTGCTCGTTGGATCGTGCCATGATGGAGATTGGTGAAGTGATTGGCGTTGCGAGGACGATGTGACCGAAGGGGTTTGCAGAGGAGAATATGCAGATGGAGAATGTGAGGAGAGAGTTCAATAAAGGTTGTGAGGATGGAGTTTTGATGATGTGTGTTGCGAGTTTGTGGATGACCAGCTGCCGCATTAGGCAGGAGCTACCCAATCACCCAAACGAAGTGAACTTTGGGTGTGGGGACCGTACTAATTTGAACGCAAGCATCTCTATCGTTCCCTCGATCGTCTGTACAGTCATTCCCACCGAGTGCTTCTTCCACTTTGGCCCTGGTTTTCCGGCTTTCACAATCGAGAGGAGTAATCTCGACGGGTATGATGCCCGCGGTGTATGCTCTTGTTACACTCTTCCATCTCTCCGCCCGCGAACATTCCTGCCCTCAAGAAGAGACGTCACACTCCTTCACGCCGCATCAGCAACATGCACCTGGTGGAGGCATTGCTTCATGGTATATCTGTACATCGTAGGGCTAAGAGACCCTCTCATAACGCACGACCCCGTGTGTCATCATCCGCCGCGAACAGTCCATGTGACTGCTCCTCGTTTATCGTCATACCATCGAACGCCTGAGCCCTCGTCCCCGTCCTCGCTTTACGTTTGCCCGCCCAATAATCCACTCCGGGTCATCCACCCATCACCATCGCAAGCCCCTGATCATGTACACTGGCGGCTTCGGGCTTGTCACCGTGAAGCTTAAGAAGGTCAGCCGTAACTGCAGCTGTCAATGTCCGCTCCAATTGGAATGAAGGCCTGTCCTAGATGCCTAGAGTCCATCCGCCGAAACGCTCCGGATTCTGATCACCGCAGTGATCCATACCAAACTCCAAAAACATCCCTTAAAAGACATCAAGACTAGTAGATCGAAAGCACATCGCTTCACACCTCTCGCGTAGCTTGAAAGCCAATATTCCCTTCCTCCTTGAGACCCCACTTGTTCACCTCCTGACCAGTGATGACTTGCCTGACCAAACTGACCTCGACCGTCCTCCGACCCTTCTTGCGCTTCGCCAACCCATCATCCTCCAAATCGAAATAAAGCGCCCACTCGCCCGCCTCCTCCTCCACGGCCACAAACCCCTCCCACTCGTCAAACGTGACACACGAGTTTTGGATGTCCTCGCTCGTCCAGTCGAAACTGCCGACGTGGTGTTCGATACTGCCGCTGCGGTTGGCATACTTGACCTCGAGCGTCTCCTTGTCGACATAGATCCAGTTCAGCATCGGCGGGTCCACGGAGATGGTGCTGACGAGTCCCCGCGTGTACGGCCGGTTGTCGTCCGGGTATGCGATGTAAAAGCCGGTGAAGGGATGGTGGCGCTCGTCGGACGGCAGGCGGGTCTCGGGGCTCTTGGGCTCTACCCACACCTTGTCCTTGCGCAGCGTAACGATGTGGCCGTTGAGGTCGCCTCCCCGGCCTTTGCGCACGGCGGGATCAACGAAGATGTCGATGTGGAATTTCAGCATGCGGGTCTGGTTGGAGGCGTCGGCGTTTTGTTTCCTCTGTTCGCTCACGCCTTGCGCGACGCCGGTCGTGACGGCAACGCCTGTGGATGTGACGATCGGCAACGCCGTTCCGAGACCCATGACGAACTCCATGGTTTGGTCTTGATGTAATGTAGTATAAAGCAACGAGAGGAATAATTTCCAAAAAAAAACGCTACTTACGCAGTGGCAGACCGAGTCTGTTGTTGTTCTCAGCGACGCTTCATGTTCGGAGGGGGTTGTACCGACGTCAGATCAGACGCTTACTCAGCAACGTGATGCCCTCCAACGCTTCGAGGGCTGTGCATTGGTCCGCTAAGAACCTTCATCAACATGACCTCGGGAGCGTGATCTCGTTATGAGCCGCCGTCAGCTATAGAACTCGACAACACGCAAGCCGCCACAGCAGCATACCGCTTCTCACGAGCAGTGCTCTCGAGGATAGTTCAGTCACCCACGACGCGCCTTCTTGCAGCCGCCGCATCCCTCGTGAAGCCGCGCAAGCGGCGACAGCATGTCCGGCAAAACCCCCTTCGTAGGCGAGACGAATTCGATCGTAAGCCCGTCGTCTACGTGTCCGGTGAAACGGTGCTTGTCACGTCCGCCATCTCTGTGAAGCTTTGTCGTACCCAATGACCTTGAGGTCAACATTAAGCGAGCGTAACATCATATCCATCGTAAACGACTGGCAGTATATGAGCTTCTCTCCCAAATTTCGCGGGGGTGGAGGTGAACTTACATCGTCGTCATTGCCAGACTCCTGCCAAACCTTTGGCTTCCCTTCGTTCTCGACCGTTGCCGTCTCGTCTACATCAGCGGCGTCAAGTGCCTCCTGACGGACTCGTTTCTTTTCTGCTTTGCGGAACTCTTGCTCCTCTTCCGGCAGCTCTTCGCCTTGACTGTCGAACTCGCAGTCGGCGCCGTCGTCCTGTTCCGGTTCCGGGGCAAAGTCACCGAATCCGTTAGACCGTTCAAACTTCTGCTTCTCGCTCTCTCGCCACGCGGCGACGCCACCCATGCGGCACACACGCTCCTTGACCGTGCCGAAGAGCTCCTCCGCAGCCTGCTGGGACGCAGCACGCCACTTGTCACTTAGACCCTCGAGCTCTCTATCCTGTGTCGAACTGCCGAGCTGGTTCGCTTGCTCGAGGGTGTCGATCTCATTCTTCAGGGCCTTGATTTGGAGCTCCAGAGCGGTGAGCGCTTTCTGAGCTGCCAGCTCGGTGGGATCACGTCGATTGGAGAGGGGAGAGTACGCATGTTGCTTTGGTCTGGCTCCCGACTTCATGTCTCTGGGCTGGGTAACAGCGTTCTTCACGGTTTTACTGGGCGTTGCGGCAAAATGTCCTGAGCCTGGTATGTTCACGGTGTGCGCGATGGTGCTTGGGGTGTACGGCACGTTCGCCACATTGCTGTTCTCCTCGAGCGGCGTACGCTCTCCTTTCACCGTTCTCAACGGCGAGACGAATGGCTTCGACAGAGTGTTGTTCGCATCGTTGAGCCGTCGGCGTTTTACTGATAGCGGCGACGACATTCTGTCCATGTTGTGATGTGTCGGAGTAAAGTACTAGGAAGACAGGAACTATCAAGATCTCTGAGAGACGCGCTTCCGTTCGACGCGCAACAGGCTGCCCCGCATCGCCAAACCGGACCTCACCTCACCTCATCTGGCTGCCCATCTTACCTCCCTCAACACACACGAGCATGCCGCCTGAGTGCGACAAGAAGAGTTCACGGGCGCCTGCCACGCTGGGAGAGGCGCATCAGTGAACAGCTCGGTGAGAGCGCGAAGCAACTTTCTCGGTTGACGATCGATGCACGTAGCATCCTTCGGAACCGAGCCGGCCACATCGATTACGGCCGTAGCGTCTTGTCCATCATACACATTGGTTGCTAGCGACCTATCAAACTTCGGTCGCGGCCCATGCATATATGTTTTCGAGTATATGTTTTCGAACTGTGAGTCAACCTCGTACGCTCAAGCACCCACCCGTCGGAATACATAAGAAGGTAAGGTATCCTGACGGACAAATCCCCAGGAAGAACCAGCAAGCACGACTTTCCCACGCCTCAACTTCCCTTCCCGACTCCTTAATCGACCATGGTTCTCACCGTTCACCATCTCGGCATATCGCAATCCGAACGTATCATCTGGCTGTGCGAGGAGCTCAACCTGCATTACGAACTGAAGAAATACAACCGCAACCCCATCTTCTCCCCACCCGAGTACCTCGCATTGCACCCCATCGGCGCCGCGCCGGTCATCACGGACGGAGAGCTCAAACTCGCCGAGTCTGAGGCGTGCGCAGCGTACATCGTCCACATCTATGGCGACGGGAAGCTCGCGATCAAGCCTGGGCAGGAGAACTATGCGGATTATCTGTACTGGTTCTGCTTCACCAATGGAACGCTGCAGCCGGCTCTCCTCCGAGCAACGACCATGAAGTCTGCGGGGCTGAGCGATGAGAACGCCGCGGTGGCGAGGACCACTTCCAGGATCCATCAGGGCCTTGACTTTGTCAATCGGCGTCTTGGCGAAGTACCTTGGCTGGCCGGGCAGGAGTTTACCGGTGCCGACATCATGATTGTGTTCAGCTGGTAAGTGTCGCTCTCGCACCTCGAACAGGCTTTCCACTAACGAACGTTTATTGCAGTGAGTGATCGCTGCGTTCAGCTGTGCCTGAAAGCCATGACGAATTGACCGTGAGATCATAGTGACCACAATGCGGAAGTTCTTCCCGCTCGATCTCGGCGGGTACCCGAACATCCTTTCGTACCTTCAGCGCGTGGCGCAGAGGGAGCCCTATCAGCGGGCGATGCAGCGCGGCGACCCCGATCTGGATATACACGATGGCCTAAAAGCAGCGCCGCCGGTGCGTTTCACGGGCTATAAGGGCTAGTAACAACGACATGTCGTAACGAAGAAAAGCGATCCACTCTGCTCAAATCCGACAAACGGGTTCGTTAGTTCATTCTGTTAAGCACCGCTTCGCCCTTCACCCACCTCTCCACATTCTCCGCCTGTTCCTGATACCACCTATGCATCGTGCCGTCGTTCACATACCCCATATGAGGACTGAGCACCACCTCACTCCTCGCCCAAGCATCCGTCGACCTCCACACGCTATCGGCAGGCAACGGCTCCTCCCAAAAGACATCCAACGCCGCGCCCCCAATCCTCCCCTCCCTCAACACCTCCACCAAAGCACTCTCATCCACCAGCGGCGCCCTCGACGTATTCACCAAAACCGCCGTCCCCTTCATCCACCCCAACTCCCTCGCCCCGACAATTCCTCGACTCCTCTCGGAAAGCACATAATGCAAACTCACCACATCCGCCCACCGAAACAGCTCCTCCTTCCCCACCACCTTCACCCTCACCCCGGACCCCGCCATCGCGGCCTCCGCCTTCTCCTCGGTGAGATTCTCACTCCA
>Ga0058704_10000009_pt1 | contig 91787 bp, 52 predicted proteins | sample AgamicMgSfe_FD_71363 | JGI IMG/M metagenome (GOLD analysis project Ga0058704, IMG submission 71363) | Agave microbial communities from Guanajuato, Mexico - Mg.Sf.e | ecosystem: Host-associated > Plants > Phyllosphere > Phylloplane/Leaf | place: Guanajuato, Mexico | collected 2012-05-30
AGGGGGTTCGGGACGGTGGGGGGGAGGGCGAGGAGAGAGGCAGGGTTAAGGCGAGATTAGGTGTGTTGCCTAGCCCGGATGTTGAGAGTTTTGGAGCCGTGGCAGGGACTACTGGCGCGAGGGACATGCGGACGCTCGCTAAGAGATATCTGTCGAAGGACGAAGACACCGGGGCTGGAGCGGAGCGGTCCGATGTGGAAATGCCTGGCGTGACTGAGGTCGATCAACGTGGACCGGAAGTCGGACGTCAGGATGTGCGGCAAGGACCTACTGTTTCAGACTCTGATGACGGCGTGAGATACGGAAGGCCGCAGCAGGCTCGCAAGGTCAGCGCGCTTGCGAGTTTACCAAGTCAACGGCGAAGTCCTGGTTTGATTCGTCCTGCCACAGTGAAGTCGGGAGCTGTTGCGATACAAGATGAAAGGGAGGACGAAACCTCATCAAGAACCACGCCGACTGATACGCATACGCGGTCCTCTGTCCTTGCATCGCCCGCGGACACGGAGGAGCTCTACCCCAGTACCCCGATTGTGGCGAGAGCGCCTGCTCCATGGAGTCCGTCGCGGCCAGACGATAGCCAGCATCAAGCGTTGCCGGAAGCGCAAGACAGAGCCGTTCAGCCACGGTACAAAGTGGTTAACACAGCACCGACCGCTACCGGTAACGACGAGCGAGAAGTTTCACCGCCAACTACCGTGGGCGCAGGCGAGTGGGAACGCCGGAGTGAGGTCTCCGCTGAGGACTCATTCGCAGCTGCAGGCGCCGGCAAGTATCGTAGAGTCTATGAGCCTAGCAACGACTCTCGTCCTTCGTCCGTTTCGAGTCTGGGAAGTCCGGACACGGTCGTGCAGCGAAGTGGGAGCGTGATGGGACTGCAGAGCAGCGTGCAACATACTCCGACCCAGGAACAGCCGGAAACGACGTCGTTCCAGGATGTGCTTCCTGGGTTGGTTGGGGCTGTGTCACAAGCTTCACCGCAGAGAGGATTGACGGCACAGCAACTCGACTCTGCCAAGGATTCGGACCTGGATGAGCAGCGTTTCATGAATCGCTCATACAGGTACGGAGGTGCGCGGCAGGATCTTCCAGCATCACATATGCCACTCAGGCGAGACGCGGACGATGCGCAGGGTCAGGACATATCGACGGGTACTCAGGATGCGACGGCCGATCTCAACAGCATAAATGAACCGCCTGCAGGTTCGCCGCCCTCCCAACAGCATCCGGTATACCGTAATGCGAGTGCCACCGTACCGCCGAGCGAATATGGGAGGTTACGCTCGCCTTCACCTGATAACGCTGCAGCTTCGGCGCCGTATATCGGGCAAGTGAGCAGTGAAGCCGGAAATCGTAAGTCGAAGAGATACTCAGGCTTCTTCCAAGGGCGTGATTGGAGTGCAGAGCCGCCGCCGCCGCCGCCGCCGCCGCGACATGTCAGCAATTCGCAATCGGGACTGGAAGATGAGATGGTCATGCAGGCGGCAGATCAGTTTTCAGAAGACAAGCAGAGGAAGCGCCGCTCAGGTCTGTGGAGCACTTTTCGATCCCCTAGTGCTTCGAAAGTCAGCGTCAACCGAGGCAGCCCTGTTGCTCCAACAGAGTCCGCCACAAATGTGGTCTCCAATCCTGCACTCATAGCAGCAAACAAAGCTCGCGAAAACACCGCGCCGCGCCCGAAGACGCTTCAAAAGCCTCGGCGGGCGGCTTCAACAGCGACACTGTTGAATGAGGAGAAGAAGAAGCCGCGTTTCTCCCGGCTAGGATCGCTGTTTGGACGTTCTGGCACGCAGGGACATAACACGCCGAAGCCCAACAAGTTGACCAAGATGCAGCCGTCCCGTCGAGAAAACTTTCAAACGCAAGGCATTGCACCGGGTGCCACCGTAAAGGACTACAGTGAATACGAAGCAATCAGACAGCAGCAGAATCCGGATCCGGAAAGGCAGGAGCTTCCTCAGCGGTACCATAGCTCGAGGACAACTTCACAATCCGATCAGCGTCCTGACACCACTGCGCGGAGAGTCAGTGGCCACGGTGTACTTCAGGCACCACCGCAAGGGTGGTACGCCCCAGGCCAGGAACCATCGCAAAAGGAGCACATGCCAGCACCACAGCAGACACAGCTCTCCCCACCGTCCCAAAGACTTCACAGTCCAGGACCGACGCCTGGGTTGGTCTACGCAGACATACCCGAAGCGTTTCAGCCGACCGAAGCGTCCTACGGCAGACCGGCAGCACCGATCGGACCGCCGGCTGAAGAACACCGACCTGCTCCCACGTATGACCGGCCGCCAAGCTTCCTGCAACCAACTTTGCCAACGATGCAACCGTACTGGAACAGAGAACCATCGCCCGTGGCTCCGCAACGTCACAGCTCGTACGGGTCTGAGCTCTCCCCGCAAGCACACCAGCAGCCGGACATGCACCGGTCCGACCACGCGCCACGCACTGGCTCATCACCGAGCAACTCACTCGTACAATCAACTTCCGGTTCAGAAGCCTACCCCGCCACCCACCGACAGATAGTAGGCTCGCTCGGAGAAGAGATGGCCCGCAAACCAGCACGAGAGTATTCAGATCAGCAAACGACACGAGGCATCCCATTGGCGAGAAACGGCGGAAGCTCGCAGCGACACTCCCGAGCCCCATCGCGGTCGGAGCCCGGTGCTGAGCCATCCGTCCCACCACAGCAAGGAGAAGTCGAGTACTATCCTTCACCAGCCGACCACGCGTACTCGATGGGCTCACCGCCTGCGAACACACAACGCCACATCCAACACGGTCTGCCAATGTCGCCATCTTCGCCAGCATCCGGCTACCCATTTGCCCACCCCACGCCACAATCGTACTACCGACCTGAAGCGCGGGACATGCCTTACGCCGAAAGCGCAGCTTACCCTTCGCCACTCTACACCCCCCAATCCCCCTCAAACCACTACTACCAACAACAACGACCAGCGAGACAGCAGCAGCGAGGCCCGGCAGTCATGCGCCAGTCGCACCAATACGGTGCTCAGCCTTCAGGAGGACAATATCAGCAACAGTCCGCCGCACAGCACCCTCCCCCACCACCCTCAGCCTTGTCCCAACATTCACAGCACCACCCCGGACAACGACAACGCAGCAAACCCCGCTACTACGCTTCCCGATCCAACTCGCAAAGCTCATCCCATGAGTCCCGCACGCCGTCGCAGCAGCAAACAAGTCGTCCGCCGTCCGTTTACCGCGCGTCCTCTGGCTACTCAGGTAGAAGAGACGACATGGCAGTGGGCGAGGAGGAGCTGTTCAGGACGGCGGGCATGATGGGCGCGGACATGCGAGGGCCGAATTATCCCGGGCATCAGGAGTGGGCGCCTTCGCCATCGTCGTCGCGTCAGCATTGAGTGCCTTTCGGGGGGGTTTTTTTTTTCAAGTCTGGCAATGCAGCGAAGCGGATTCTTTTCGGCACTGTGTTCATACTATGTAAAGAAATAGCTTAGCGGGTTTCTTTGAACAAAGTCCAGGTTTGAGAGCGTGGCGTTGGATGGTCAAATCGTGCTGGGTAAAACTTTGGATTCGATATACTTGGGTGGTGAACAGGACGCTATCAGGGCGGTAGTAATCTATACTTGTACAGAGCTTGTCAGACCATGTCGATACGTTGTTAATACATATACAAATCATCAGCTCGTCCTCTTTTCCTTTCGAAATGCGCCAACCGAACATTCTTCTCTCTCCTCGTTGTGGGTATCTACTATGAAAACGGCATGACAAAGTGTGATCCTCCCGTGAAGGTCACCATGTAAGGCCATCAACCTTCGCCCATCTGACCAACGGCGCCGGATCTGCGTGGATCACTGACTGTCCTCCTTCCAAGCAGCTGGTATCATGACGGGCTGTATGAAAGGACCGACCCCTCGACCCGGCACGCTACTAGGTTCGTTTGAAGGTGTCTCGTCATGCTAGAAGGATTGATAATGTCTGCTCGATGTGGCCTCACACCCCATGTGCCAGGTTGTTCTTGCATTTTGGGAGAGGATCGAAGAAGGCCGGATCCACTGTGAAAGCGTCCGTGATCCAGACGACGAAGGTTGCAACCCATTCAGAGAAGATGCGCCATCCCTGTAACTCCGTACGCGTTGCAGCAACGCTGCTCGCGACCTTCATCATCGAATTTGCACCGCCTCAGTCCCTCCCACTGCACTTTTTTACACATTCACTCTTCCCTCTCCGCACATCCGCTCAGATCAAGATCCGCTCCGGCTCACCCTTCTTCCTCCTCGGCTCGATCTCATCCATCATCCCCGTCTGCTCCGGCTCGTCCAACTCAAACCCACTGCCCTCACTACCGCCATCCGTAACAGGCGGGTTATTCGTCGCATACACGTCCGCGACCCTGAGCTCAAAGGGACCGGGCACGCGGTCCGTGAGCCCGATGCCGACGGTCCGGACCTTCATCCTGAGCATCTCCTTCTGCGGCTCGACGACCATGCCGTGGTTCGTGCGGACGAAAGCCGAGAACGGGATCGTGACCGTTTCCCACTGGCCCGGCGTCCGGGTGGGCAGGAGGTGCTGGTGGATGTCGGTGGGGACGATGGACTCGGTCTGGATGTTGACGAAGTACTTCCTGCCGTCGCTCTTGATGCGCAGCGCGAGGTAGTCGTACGGGTCGATGTCCCAGAGCAGTTTGCCGAAGAGGGAGAAGCCGCGGTCGAGGGTGCGCCAGGCGGCGAAGCCGGAGCGTTGGATCTCCGGCTGGTTGGGCGGCAGGTCGGTGGAGATGGACCCCTGGAACAGCGCGTGGGCGGGCTCGTCCTGCGCGTCGGGCTTGCCGCTCGCGTTCTCCAGCTGGCCCTTGTTGTCTCTCCGTGTCGCGCCCGGTTGGAAGGTTAATGCGGCTTTGCTGAAGCCGCCGAAGCTGTTGTGGTCGGACATGATTTTGCATCGTTGCAGGCTGGCATTTTCGGTGAAGGAGATGAGGGGAAAGGCTTCCGTTGGTCGGTTGGAGGCTTTCATGTGGATGGCGATGTCCGCCTGTCGTTTGAACTCTTCCATGGACCGGCGCCAGAAGCCCAGCTGCCCGCCGGCGAGGCGGACGGGTGTCGCAAACATATCGCTGTATAATTCCAACGGGAGTGAACAACAGCTCGTGCCTTTACTGTGGAGATGGATTTGGGTCCTGAGTGTCGTCGGTGTTGATGCTCCTCAAGGCGATTGTGACGTCTGACGATCAGTAGAAGCCGAGCCGAGCCGAGCGGCGCGCACCGCTGAAACTGAAGTCGAAGCCATCCAGCTTCACGTGACCAGCTCCTCCTATGGTCTTATACATGTTCCCTTATGTTCCCAGAAGATGTGAGACAATAGGTAGCAACAAACCACCAACCTCATCATCAAGTGCATATTCATATCCATAGTATACACAAACCCCCTCCCACAATACCATCCCATCCCCGTCGCTCTCCATTCATCTCTCAACCATCGATCACTTCCTTCCCCTCCAGCGCTTAACGGACCCCCGGGCAGCGAAACAAGCGCGCACATTCAGTCCGTCCGTCCGTCGATCAAACCCCCCAGTCCCAGTCCACCAGCAACAATAAACAACAACAATAAGACAATAGTATCGAAAGCGAGCAAGGAACCTGACCGAAGCGCCTCTCCACCCTACCCCCTGCGAATAACCTCATCCCGTTTGCCCCAGATAACCTCTATCCAGGATCCCACCCGTGCCAAAGAAACGCCTTGGTTTCGTACCCCTTAGCCTGTCTGCCTGCCTGCGTGTGGATCCCCATCCCGTTATTTCCACCCCGTTTCGCCATAAGTCCCCAAGCGATACAAATTACAAGCCGTAGCTTTCTTCACGATCGATCACACGCCAGTTGCCGGCGAGGACGTTGCACCGCCCACCTGCCGCCACCACCGTCGACCGTCCGGGTCCGCGCGAAGTGCCAATCACAAGAGATCAACAAGAGAAAGAAAAAAAGCTCACCGATTCACCCCATCTGCCCCATCTCCATCCTCCGCCTCAACACCCGGATCTGCCTCCTCACCTCCTCGATCCCGCCACAAGACTGCTAGTCCTGACTGAGGATGACAAAGTGCTGCTCCCAGATCCACCCCAGCGGGGCCTGGCGGCCGTCGTCCTGGTTCCGCGCGAGCCAGAGCTCGCCCTTCTGCGCCACGACGTCGAAGACCTCGCCCTGCACGTACGTGAGGTAGGGGTAACCCCCCTCGCGCCGCGTCTTGTCGATGCTGAACTCGAACAGCGACGCGCACACGAAGAGGACGGGGGTGTCGCCCGGCGTTGTCGGCGGGGCGTGCGGGGTCGTCGTCGCGGCGGCGGCGGTGCTGGCGATGTCGGGCGGGAGCGCGGATTGGAAGAGCGAGGCGCGGTTCGGGTCCGGGGTTTGCTGTTGCTGCTGCTGCTCCGGGTGGGCGGTGAAGTAGGTCGTGGCGGAGGAGGGGCGGGGCGAGCGGCCGCTTTCGGCGCTGCTGCGGGGGTGTTGTTGTTGCTGGAACATGGCCAGGTGGTTCGCGGAGATCAGGCTCGCGGTCGGGGGCCGGCTGGCGGAGAAGGATGACGTCGGCGTGCTCGTGTTCGACCACTGTCTGCCGGGTGGTATCTCTGAGGCGGACATGTGCGACGGTATGCCTCGGTTCGACAGGGACGAACTCGAGCGGAAACGGCCTCCCGGTGGCAAAGGTGGCGCGTCGATGCCCGCCGTGTAGCCACTGCTATGTCTGTGGCTGAGGGTGGGGATCGGGTACGGCGAGGCGTCGCTCCCGACGGACATGGTGCGCTTGTTGTTATCGAGGGTCGACGGGCGCTTGAGGGAGGCCTGCTCGGGATCGCCCACCAGCGTCGTGGTGGGCGACAAGAAATTGGCCGAATCCGCCAGCAAGGCGCCGTTGCAAATCGCCAGCTCCGTGAGTTTGCCCTTAACAAAATCATAGTCCGGGAAGAACGCCGGCTCGATCTGCTGGATGCTGGCGGGGACGTCGGCCGCCTCGAGGATGGGCCGCAGCTTCCACTCCCACGTGTCGTACCACGCGAGCTGGATGTCGAGGAAACAGGCCAGGCAGCTCTGCACCAGGCTGGCGGTAAGCACGTACAGATTCGGCAGGTCGATCTTGAGCTGGTCGTTCAACGCCAGGTATTTCTCGCTCGCCTCCACGGTTTTCCGGTCCGGCTTCTCGCCGCGCTTCTCGATCGACATGCACTTCGCGTAGTCGACGATCCGCTTCTTCCGGTTGTTGATCGCGTTCTGGGGCCCGTCGTGCAGCCGAATGCAGGCCACCATGGGCGCGATCACGCGCTTGGTCACGGCCGCCTTGTGCTCGGGGAACGCGACGGTGGAGATCTCGCGGATGGCTTGACCGTACCGTCGCCACTTGCTCTCGATCTCCGGAAGGCTGCTGGCCGAGACGTCGGTGTAGAGCTCGAGCGACGCGGCGCAGTTGGCGATCATCTCCATGGCGCGGTCGATGCGGTGCATGTAATCCTGGACGTCCCGCATGCAGATCTGCAGCCGGATGAAGTGGCCGCCGAACTTGTGCGAGAGCTCGTCGAACTCCGGGTCTTGGAAGACTTCCGCAATCCCCACGCGCTCCTTGAGCCTCTCCGTCCGCCGGCCGAACGCTTTGGCGATGCCGCTGCGGACGTCGGTCTCTTTACCCTTCCGATTGATAATCTGATCGACGATGTCGGCGCGCTTCTTGGCTTCGTTGATGCGGGTCAGCATGGCCACGGAGTCTGTAGCTGCGGTTTTGAGCGCCTTGTGATCCGGATGGTCGGCTGGCGTCGTCTCGAGGAGCTGCTGCAAGAGCATGGGATACTTCGACACTCGCTGCGTGGGCTTCACGAGCAACGAGTCCAGGTCCCACGCCGAAGTGATGTCACTGGCGTTGTTATGACACTCGTCAAGCCAGCACTTGACCGTCGTGGTGTTCTTCAGGGCGGAGAGACGCTGGTTGGCCGCGTCATGGTTCCGGAGGTACGCGCCGTAAACCTGATCCATCCGGGGTAGGCTCTCCAAGAAGCACTGCCCGACGGTCGTCGCGCGGTCTCTCTCGTCATCCACGGCCTCGTGGCTCATCGCCGACGTGGCACCGGTCCCGTCACTGTGCGTCGTCGAATAGCTGGCTCGCTTACCCGCCCAGCGCATGTGCTTCGGAGGCACATACACCGGCAGGACCGCTCGCCGCATCTCATCGTAGAAATGGAGCGAGAACCGCTCGATCTCATCGCAGTTGCCGAAGAGAGTTCGTTTGTCCTCCGGCGCGACCAGATCCGCGACCGTGGCCTTATAGATGTCCTCGATGATCTTCAGATCCTGATGGTACGTATTTTCCGTGTCCAGCAACTCCTTGATGATGTGACGTCGCTTCATCAGCCGCTTCTGCTCGGGGCCGGGAGAAGTCGTCTTGACGGGCTTCATCGTGCTCTCCCCGCCGGGATCCATCGACTCGTAGCGCGCCGAGTCCGCGAAGGAGGATCTCGACTGGGAGCTGGGCAGGCGAGACGTGGGCGCTCGCTGGCTGTCCACAGACGGCCGCGCCGAGCCCGGCGCACCCCAGTTATTCCTTCTCGCGCGAGGCGACAGTTCGCTCGATCCGCGATCCGAGTAAGTCGCAGGGATCGGCGGCACCTCGGGCACGCCATACGGCATTCGAGCGGCCAGAGGTGACGGTGGCGGAGGAGGCGCATGCTTCGGCAGAGGAGGTTTCGATATCGGGGAAGAGTCGTCCTGGTGCACCGGTGATTGCTCCACATCAAGGAATGATGTGTGGAGCCCCGGCAGGACCGTGTCCGCCGTCGAGATGCGAAGCCCTTCACTGAAGCCGTGCGGGATGGTCGTGCTGTCGGGACCGGTGCTCGAACGCGGGGTGTAGCCGATATCTTTGGGCGGTGGAGTGGGACCATGGTCGACCAGCGCGCCGAGCACAGCATCCTCGTCCCGTTGCTGCCTCTCCCACGCTTCATCTGCCTCCCAGAGCCTTCTCCGAAATTCATCGTCTCCTTCTAGGTCCTCCGGGGCGACATCATCGTAACTCGAGATGTTGGTGAACACAACGGCGGTTCCGTTGGCCATGGCAGCGTCTGGGGGAGTATCCGGCGTCACTGCGGGCATCTCGTACTGCATCGGCGTCAACATCCTCTGCATTGGCGGTGCCTGCTCTCGCTCGGCCTGGCCCAGGCCGACCATGCTGTCCATCAGGTTTTGGATCATGATGGCGTCCGAACCGGCGTTGGCGGAGGCGCGCTGCAAGTCGATGCTGTGACGTTGCATGTATTCGAACATTTCCGGCGCGACGACGCCCGTTCTTCGATACTGATCGAGCACACGAGCGACGGTTGGGTCGGGTTCCACTGAGCCGCTGCTCGCCGTGAAGACCTTAGCTGGCTGGAAAGCCACAGGCTTCAGAGTCCGGTCCTTCGGCTGGTTCCTACGGGGGGTATCTTGTAAAGTCTTGTCAGGATAGTCATCCAGGTCCTCGATCGGCGAGTCCATGTAACCGTCAGTGGTGAAAGCGCCATGGCGGTACTCTTGATCCTGCTCAGCCTCTGCTGCCTGGCGTTTTTGGTTCTGACTGGTGTCGTCTTTGCCCTTGATCGGCCATGCCTCGTCCTGGTGTGATTCCTCGTCCAGCATGATATCGATAGAACCTCGGTCGCCTCCAACACTACGTGGAAGACCCCATTTGCCCCCAATGTCACTTGCGCTGTCCCCTGCAGACGCGCTCTCATCCGCAAATTCCGTGCCGTCTCTGCTCGCAGTGGAAGGGCTCTGTGTTCGCGTGTGCATGACACCTTTGAGAGTACCAGAACTCAGCACCTCTTCCGCTGGGGCTTCCTGCGATATCTGGATCGGGGCAGGCGACCAGGGGTTGGCCGGATGTGGCTGGTACGTTGCTGATGAGAGAGTTATAGGCACTTCAGGCTCCGCTGGCTGCGACCGCGGCTCCTCGGTCTTCTGCGGAGGTAAAGTTGTGCCATCGTCGTCTTCGATCTCGGTCACCCCAGTCGTCGGATCTGGTCCACGGTCGGCGTGCTCCGGGTTCACTGCAGTGTCAAGACTCAAGCTTTTGGTATGCACGGTAGCCGGGACGGCTTCCGCGCCCTCGAGTGCCTTTGTCTCTCGATCCATCTCCTCGGCCTGGTGTTGATCAACGCTATTCCGCGCTCCACCTAGCGTCGCCGATGCTTCTTGTGCCTCGTTCTCTCTCGACACTTTCCGTAGCTGCTCCTTCAAGCTGTCCTGAGATCGGGTCTCTTCCAGATTCTGCGAGATGGCCCTTTGGATCCTCGCCCGGCGCTCGGCGAAGTCCACTTTGCCCAGTTCGGGTATCTTCCTCTTTGAACGCTCCCTCTGCGCATCGTACGGCTTTCCCAGCCACTGTTCACTGGGTCGCCGCTCATCTCGCTCGCCGGTGCTCTGAAAGCGCTCGGCAGCGCGCGCACGGCTGGCTGATGTCGTCGCTGAGCTCACCGGCTGCCTAGGCCTCGATGAGCGCAGCGGGGGTGACGTTTTCGGTAAAGGCGCAACGATCTTGGCGGATAACATCTGGTTCGATTGGGAGGTCGAGGTCGGGGGCGGCTGATATCGGCTTCGCGGAGCACTGGTGATCGGGCTATTCTCCTTGCCTGCTGCTTGCCTCATGGGGGGTGGATTGGATGATTTGTCGGGCCCACCGTGAGCCGACAGGGCTGACGCGGGTCTCGAGTGCGCATTCGATGTGGCCGCCGAGTCTTGCGATTCGCCTCGACTGTGGCCAACGGGCGTTCGCGAGCTGGGGGAGGGGATCTTCGATACGGGTGAGGGCTTGCGCGGAATGTTGCGAGTGCCGGACGTCGGAGGTGTGGGATTGGGCGATGGCGTATGCTGAATGTTGAGCTCGGGCATGCTGGGAGCTTGCTGTGGCTTGGGCGCGGCCACGTCGCTTTGGCTTCGTTTGTGGTGCAGAGGGGGTCTCCGAGGCGGCGAAAGTGCGGGTCGTGTCATGTCGTGATGGGATTGACTCCTCCCATGTCCCAACGCGATGCTGCTCTCACTTGACCTCCGCTGCGTCGGTTGGTAGTTCGGAAGCGGAGCGTAGCGGTTGAAGTCGAAGTTGCCATGCCAGCCGTCTGCCGTGAGTTCGCCGAACAACGGCTTCGTGCTGACGTGCGCAGCGGGTTTGGTCGGAGATTGCGGCTTCCTCGAGGCACCATTCGATGAACTCTTGACGCTCGGCCGAGCAGCCGCTGACGAGAAGGAACTGTTGGCGTCGAAAGAAGTGACCGGAGACTTCTGGGGTGACCTTGGCTGGCCGGGCCGCCTCTTCTGCAGTTTGACCATCCCGGCTTCACCTCTCGCGCTGCCCGTGCCGACCGGCGACCGTGACGTTGCGCCTTTGATCGGACTCCGTCTGCTCCTCTCGGTGCTCGTCTTGACCGTGAGCGTGGGCGGCGCAGTACCACCACTCCTCCCTCCGCTAGCCACGACGCCTTGGTTGAACTTGTTCGCGATGTCCTTCACACTGCCTCGTTGTCGCGACGGAAGCATGATGACCGGGTTGGCTCTGACGGTGTTGATCGCGTGGTTGGCAGCCAGCAATGCCGGACCTGACGCGGCCCTGGTTTGATTTCGCACCGGCGAGCGGGAGAAAGACCGGGCGGTACCGTGGGTGGGAGGAATCGCGTGTGGTGCGCTGAGGGCTGGCATGGGCGCGGGGGGCGGTGCATGATTTGATAGCGGAGGCGTGCTATAGCGGTCGGCGTAGGGCCGGTCGGAAATCTGGGGCTCGGGCATGGGACCGTTGATCCTCGCGGCCAATCGCGGGTCGTCGTCAGGTGAGTATTTGCTGGGAGGGGCGAGCGCGTCCATCTCGCCATGAACCGAGCGCGTGTGACTGCTGGTGTGCGTCGGCTGGCGGTGCTGTGGTCATGGCATATGGAGAGGGTGCGTGTCGTTGGTCGCTGAGGGAAGAGGCGGAATAGGGCGGCGGTGGTCTGGTTTGCGTGGCGGTATGAGAGTGGAGCTTAAGCGCAGCGAGAGAGCGTCGTAGTAATATCAAACCCGGGTGCGGTCCCAGGAGTGGTTCAGCCCGCGCGGGCGGCCAGCAGGGTGCGGCGGAGGTGTCAGCGACTGGGGCGCAGGGGTGCGGGGGTGTGGTGTGTTATAAGGCGGGATCGCACGTGGATGCTGGTGGAGGGGATGCGATGGCTGCGCGGTGGTCGGTCGAACGAAGCCGTCTCCAACTCCGGATTAGGTCGATTGAGAGGACGGTGATGGTGGAGGTGGTGACAATCGCGGTGGGTGAGGTTTGGGGGTGTGTGGTGACTTCGCGCTCAGTTCATGCGTTGGAAGCTCTGCTGTAGTAGTACGACTTTGTGAGACTGGAACCAAGCTTGATCGCGCCAAGTGGACGGCCCGGCTGTACCCGTACACTACGACGAGGGACCGACGAATGGGGAAGGAAGGAAGGCCTGGGACACAAAGTTGCGCCGTTCAGTGTCAGAGCCCTTCGATTGAAGTCTGGCTGTCAGTAGACTCATCAGTGCACAACATGTTCCTCCACTACTGACTTGGGTTGGGATGGAAGATGACAAGTAAAAGTGTCGACGACGAATCGGTGAAACACGTTTCGGTGCCGTTGCCGAAGCCAAAGAAGTGTCAAAATGCGCCCGCTCTCAAACACGCCTGAGCATCTCCCGAAACGTCGCAGGCATTCGGGCAAAGTCTGGCCGACAACATCCCTCGCTGCTTTATTTGATTGTGATTGTTACGGTTGTCGTCCATGACTCCCGTGACTACGGCACGAAAGTTGAACGCGACGACGTATCATCAATCGCACAGCTGAAATGCGTGCGTGAAGTTAGCGACCTGCTGTACCATGCGAGCGAGCCCGGACATTGGATCTGTAGCCCCTGGGGGAGCCAAAGACCGGACGATCTATATGGAATTTCCCCAAAAGCAATAAAATCAATCCATTATGTCGTTGAAAAACCTTGTCGACGGTCCACTCGATACGTAATGAGCATACAGCTGCACGCTGGCGCTCTCATCACGTTCATCTGAGCAGTCGTCGTGTTTGGCCGACGCAAGCGTCTCTCCCGTTTGACGGGGCGTTGAAAGCAATCTATGGGCGGAGTCCCATCAGCCGGGTCTTTGAGAACGAACATCCTGGACCTGTCACGGCACGATCCGGCACAATGATATATAATAACACGAGCAGGGATCAACTTCTCACGTCAGAGTGTCGAGTAATAAGCTGCGAACAATCATAACATACTATGTATACGAAATCACAAGCGTTCTGTGGAGAGCGTAAGCGTCGAACCGTAACACCTTTAGAAAAAAGCCCGGAGTCAATGGGCGCTATGCGGATGAAAGTCGTCCACGAAACCCTTGCTGATGGAGAGACCTGGCCTGCACCATATCGACAAACAAACCCGAAGCATCCTACTCACCATAACAACCCTCACGTGAACGTGCATCCGGTACCTTGCATACTATCAAAACAACAACAACAACAGTACGTACCTGCAGAGCGCGCGGGCTCGTGCGACCGCACCCGCCTGCACGCCGGTGGAGCGATACGTTAGCCGTCGCTTTTTAATACCGTCACACGAAATTAAAGCAACAAACGACAATCAACAATGACATCGCGATTGCAATGCGCTCACGCGCCGATTGGCCGCTTGGAGGGTCAGAGGGGAATCGGGATGCGCTCGCGGTTTTCATTGGAGCGCGCAAAAAGGTGCTGCTGTTTATCTCCCTCCCTTGCACCGTCCGCGTGCTGTGGCCGTGTGGTCGTTCGCGGTGTATGAGCAGATGCGCTCGCTGTCTCATTGGAGCGCAAGAAGTGCTGCTGTCCATCCCTTGCACCGTCCGGTTCGTACGTGCATGCAGTGGTGTCCTATGGCTGTTGACGTCGATGACGAGACGATGCCCGCGTCGCATTTCTTCCATCCGCGTGGTACGTCGGTGTACGAGAACACGCGCTCGCTGGCTCATTGGAGCGCGAAATGTGCTGCAGTTCCCTCCCTTGCACCGTCCCACACGTGCTGTACCTGTGGTGTTGCGCTATGCGATGCCCGCGTCGCCTTCTTCCATCTGCGTGGTACGTCAGCCCATCCCGTGCGCGGGCACATGGTGTGAGAAGTGAACAAACCTTTTTGATCATATTCTCAATCTTCCTATGCTCGAAATTGAACCGAGGATACAAAAACGGCCGAAGGTCATAGCGGTTGTCGTCCGGGGTGTAAGACTCGAGGTACAACCCGGGCGTCATGGTGGTCATCTTGTGCCTGTTGACGGCGTAGTAATACATGAAATCGCGCACTTTCTTGTACACGGCCCTCGGTCGCATGTGCTCGCTCCACTCCACCACTAGCCGCTCGAACATCCCCACGGTGCCGAGCTTGGCGGACTTGCGCAGGCGGCCGAGGACGGAGAGCTCGTCGTAGGTGAAGCCCATGTCGGCCTCGTCGCTCTGCACGTACGTGGCCGTGATGGGCTCGAGCTCGGCGGTGGGGACGGCGGCGAGGAAGTGGCGGAGGACGGGGAGGTGGAAGTGGGTCTCGGCCCAGGCGATGAAGCGCTTCAGGTCGGTCTTGGAGATGCCGCCGATAGGGTTGATGTCGGCGGAGCTGCAGTCGTATTTGGTCAGGTAGCCGCGCAGGCACTCGTCCACGTTCGCCGAGCCCAGCACCAGCAGCCAGCCGGCCCCTCCTCGCGATTGCGGGATCAGTTGGGCGAGGGCGTAGGCGAGGACCATGCGGGAGCGCGACTGGAAGTTTTGCAGGGCGAGGTTCTCCGCTGGTTTGCCGCCGTCCGTTTTGAATTTGGGTTCGAAGTTTAGGATGCCGGTGACGAGGTGGCGGAGGGAGTTGAACATGTCGTCGATGTTGGTGTCGGTGTGATGAGCGCCGATCGCCGCCGACAGCTCTTTCGCTCGGCTTCGGGTCTCCTTCGAAGACTGCGCTTGCATTCCCATGAACACAGTGCTGAAGATTCGATTGCAGAATTGTTCAGCCGTCATCCCATGCGGGTCGTCGCCGCCACACAGTCGCTTTGCGTCTCCAACGACCACTTCGTTGCCGGCTTCGATCTCTCTGACGACCAGTCGACACATACTGTACACGATGGTCGCGGTGGCGCAGCTGTCGATGCCGCCGCTCAACGGCACGAGCATTCCTGCCGCGCCGCACCGCCGAAGGTAGTCCCACATCCAACATGCCGGCCCGAGGGCAATCTCCTCCTCCGGCAAATGATATCTAGCCTCCATTGGCGCCGTCAACCGCGCTCTTGGGTCCAGAGCACCGGACGTCTTGCACAAGCTGAAGTCCACCGGGATTCGCTCCAGCTTGCGTACGTCCGGATCCCGCGCCTGCATACCTCTGCTCTTGGAAGTGCGGTACGACCAGATCTCATCCAGATCCACCGTCGCCGTCTCCACTTCGACGTCGCGGAGAGAGAACTGACTCCCTTGCGCAAGGATGTGGCCCGAGTTCATGATGAGGGCACATCCGTCGTAGTAGAGCCTGTCGCCATCGCAGCCCCGCTGGTTGGAGTACATGTACACCCCTCCCGTCTTCGCCGTGGCCTCCAAGATCAAGTTGATGCGGGTATCGAGCTTGCGGATCTCGTGATGGCTACCGCTCGAGTTGAGGATGATCTCGATGCCGGCGAGACTGTACAGCGCGTGGGGCGAGTTGGGCGTCCATAGTTCCTCGCACGTCTCCGATGCGAAGCTGCCGTCTCGTGCTTCGAACGCCACCTCGCCGATCCGGGTCTTGTGTTGTTTCTTCGGAAGACGTTGGATCACAGGAGGCAGCACGTAGTCCTCCACGACTCCCCGGTCCCACGGTGTGAAGTACCTCATCTCGCGGAAATTGCCATCGTTGCACAAGTCGAGCTTCGGTCTCAGAGCCAAGATCTCGCCGTTGAGTGCAATGGCGCGGGAGTTGAAGCTACACCCTCTGTGCTGGATCGGCAGGCCGAGGTCAAGGATGATGTCCTGGCATTCCGGGTGTGAGATGATTTCAGCGAGGATGTCCCATGAGTTCGAGTACACATCGTTCTCCAGCCAGTGATCCAGCAGTCCGTAGCCGGGGATGCACAGTTCTGGCGTGAGGAGAAGAGAAGCGTTTGCGGCTTTGGCGGCCTTGATGGCTTCGATGATGCGGTCTCTGTTGCCATCGTAGTCGAGCACCCACTGATTGAGCTGACATGTGGCGAGGATACACTTGCGGGTCATGATCGTCCGGATGTCGATGTATGGTCCTGGTGTCTCGACCTCTGCTGGACGAGTATATGAGGTGATTCAAGTCTCTATAGCATGTGAGTAAGTTGGGCGCTAGGAGCTATTGATACTGTCTTCTCCTTCGAATGTATGTCGCATGTGATCGGTGGCAAGCTCTGTATGTTTCCGTCTACTAGGCTAGTAGGCCGGTTGCTTGGTTCGCTATCCGTACTCGTATGGACACATGCATGTACTGATGCTGATTTGCACGCTTGTACCTGCAGAAGTGGCCACGGATCTGCGCAGGTGGTAAATGCAGCGACCAGTGTCCCTCAAGGCTCACCGGATGGGCTGAACTAAAGTAGCGAAAGGATTTGACCGTAGCGAAATCTGTCTGTTGCGTTTCCGATCTCCTTCTTGACGACGTCGCCGATGTTGCCGTCGATGCCCGATGCAGTAAGCGGCGGGATCAGCCGAAGGGTCCAGTCCCTGTCCGTCCCACGTCACTTCCACGCGGAAAACTGGCGCGTGCTGTGTTGAGGTGCAGGTGAGCTCTTCTCGTCTCAGGGAAACGTAAAGAAACAATCGTTGAATGTTCTGGATGAAAGACTCTTGATGTCAACCTGGTACACCTCACTCATCACATCGTCGTCGTCCTTCGTTTGGAAACGTTCGCTCTATACCACAACTACGCCCACCGCATACTACTTCCACCCACTTTCCCATCGACCGCTAAACACCCACACGAACAAGCTGATCTCGAGGTATCCACGATCGCGCAAGATGTCGTTGGCGGTGTATTCGAAGAAGCACAAGGTTGCCATCGTCGGTTCGGGCAACTGGGGCACCACGATCGCAAAGGTTGTCGCCGAGAACACCAAACAACATGCGGACCTCTTCGAACCCGAGGTGCAGATGTGGGTGTTCGAGGAAGAGTACCAGATCCCCCAGGACAGCAGGCATTACGAAGCCGGTTCGGAGCTGAGCGCCAAACCTCGCAAACTCACCGAGCTCATCAACCACTTCCACGAGAACCTCAAATACCTACCTAACATCGACCTACCGAAAAACATTGTCGCTAACCCGAACATCGCCGACGCGGTCAAGGACGCCACCATCCTCGTCTTCAACCTGCCGCACCAGTTCATCGCCAAGACGTGCGAGCAGCTCCAGGGCAAGATTGTGCCGTACGCCCGAGGCATCAGCTGCATCAAGGGCGTCGAGGTGTCGGACAAGGGCTGCCAGCTCTTCTCCGACAGCATCGGCGAGAAGCTGGGCATCTACTGTGGCGCGCTCAGCGGCGCGAACATCGCGACCGAAGTGGCGCAGGAAAAGTTCTCCGAGACGACCGTGGCCTACGAGCCACCTCCGATGGACTCGAAGCACCCGACCCCTTCGGGTACCCCGGGAGCATCACCACACCAGTCTCAAATCGACCTGACGCAAATGAGCGGCGACCTTACCACTAAGAGCAACAAGAAGACCAAGCTTCAAGCCCTGCCAAACGAGTATCCTCCGCTGCACCACAGCAACATGAAGAGGCTCTTCCACCGCCCGTACTTCCACGTCCGCGTGGTCTCGGATGTCGCCGGCGTCTCCCTCGGCGGCGCACTGAAGAACATCATCGCGCTGGCCGCGGGCTTCGTGGACGGGCTGGGGTGGGGCGACAACGCCAAAGCGGCCGTGATGCGCGTCGGCATCATGGAGGAGGTCAAGTTCGGCAAGACCTTCTTCTCCGACTCCGTGCACACGGACACCTTCACGGAAGAGAGCTGCGGCGTCGCCGACCTGATCACGTCGTGCTCGGGCGGGCGCAACTTCCGCTGCGCCAGGATGAGCGTGCGGGAGAAGAAGTCGATCGGGGAGATCGAGAAGCGCGAGCTGAACGGGCAAAGCCTGCAGGGGACCGGGACGGCGTACGAGGTCAATGGCTTCTTGAAGAAGCAGGGCATGGAGAAGGCGTTTCCTTTGTTCACCGCCGTGTACAATATCCTCGAGGGCAAGAACAAGCCCGAGGACATCCCCGAGCTGATTGACACGAGTCAGGAGGAGTGAGTGTGTGCGTGTGTTGCTCAGTCGTCTTTGAGACGAGCTTGATTGTCGAGATCTTCGCGGGGCGTTTGGAGCTGACCGTTTCAACAAAGGGACGGGACGGCAAGCCGACATTCGCCTGGACGGTCGGCACGACTTTGATGGAGGCTATAATAGATGATACCCAGATTCTTTGCAGTACCTTGTCCTGGTGGACATGTTTCGAGACTCAGTCGTTCAGCACGAGACGGCACAATCATGTAAAAGACGAACTGCGGCCGCTGCGAAATCTTTCACCCGCATTCTGCAAGAGGGAACCCGCGGACGGCCGGTAGCAGTCTCTGTACACTACTAGGCTCGCGCGCTGTACATACATGTTTGTGTGTTGCCTCGTCCCACATCACGAAAATGGGCTAAAGGCACTATATCATGTGTTTTGACTTACTAGGCAATACGCTGGAGCTTGATTAACATTCAGCACGCCCAAATCCATCCCGCTCGTGGTCCCCAGACACTTGATGCGTCTGACGGCCCCATCAAGTGAGGACTTCATGCTCACCTCACTTCACTCGCTTCTGGACTTTCATGATCATTAGGCGGGATCACGTATTTGATCATCGCGAGACACGGACCATGCGCGGCGGTCTGCGCTCCGGCTCTGGACTTCACTACATATGTGTTCACCTCGAAGTACAGTACCTCTGTACTCTACAGGATTATCCTTAATCACCACCAGAGGCACCATCCTAAATACTCGAACGCAATGCAATCCTTCGACTTCCTCATTGGCATGAGCAAACCACTGCCTGATGCAGTCTGAATCCTCTCCGCACCGTGGACCTCGCTGTTACCACTTGCCGGAGCTTGTCCGCAACATCTATCTCGAGCTGCAGCTTCGCAAGCTACCCTACATGTATCACCTTCACACATGTAGGTCACTCCGTCGCTACGGATCTCACTCGAATCATTATCACCAAGGTCATCTGCTCGCGACTCCAACGTTGCGATGCTATATGTCCTGCTGTGTACATCAGCTTTCCCACCTTCACGCCGCCCTACTGCGATCTATTTCGGCCCAGAACGCTAGACGGACCCCACAGCTGGACTTCTGCAGGCTACTTCAGCTGAGCGACAGCTGTCGATTGATCCTTCTACCCCAAACGTATCGCCCAAACATACTGGCTGGGATGCATCGCTTGCAAGCGGTGATCTTATCTCTGCGAGCTTGTAGCATCCAAGACTGGGCTGATGGCATGCTGCACCACTGAGCATGAGCCTATCGCCAGGCTTTTCATCTGCTGTGGACATCCTGCGCCATCACAGAGTGCAGATGAGCAGAGTAATTATAGCCATCTCCGAGTTGGTGGAGTACCTGAGAAGATAAGTAACATCTCGTTTCTCCTGTTCTGAAACCTTACCTACTTGTTTCGTTGTATCTCTAGCCTCTTGCATCAATCATGTCTTACCAATATCAAGCTGCACCCGAGTCAGAGCCAGCTCTAGTCCACCCTGACCACATTGGAAGCCAGACCCCATCAATACAGGACCCAAACAACGGGCAGAAGTCGTTCGAGGAGGTGAGCATCCTCGAAGTCCTGCCCGGGGTCACGACACCTCCCTCTAGCACCCCAAGATGGAGCAACAGCAACACCATAACCAGCGAGAAGGACAATCCATCTAGACAATCGTCATTGAAGACTAAGACCACCGTCAGCTTCTCCAAGACCGGGACTTGGACCTTCGAGGTCATCAGCTTGATCGTAGCCGCTTGCGCCATCGCGGGCATCGTCGCTGTCCTAGGGTACTTCGATGGCCGTGCGATCCCGGACTGGCCTCTGAACATCACCCTAAGCGCTTTGATCGCCCTGCTCGCCACAGTCGCCAACGCCAATGTCGCCGTGCCGCTGCAGAGCGGCCTGTCGCAGCTGAAATGGATCCGATTCAAGTCCGGCCGAGCACCACTTTCCGACATGGAGGTGTACGACGAAGCGTCTCGGGGTACCTTTGGCGCCGTCAAGCTGCTCGCCACCCTGCGAGGCGGCATCCTCGGTTCGTTCGGTGCTCTGCTTGCCATCATGGCCCTTGCGATCGGTCCCTTCGCTCAGCAGATTGCGAGTTTTCGCTCCCACACGATCGAATCACCTAACGGTGCCTCGATACCTCGAGCACTGAACTACACGGGGTATCTCCCCGGACTGAGTTCGTCCAACGGGTATGTTCCCATCCTGCCGATGAAGAGCGCCGTCTACAACGGACTTTTCGCCGAGAACAACAACCCGTCCGCAGCACTGAACGTCACCTGTTCCACCGGCAACTGCACCTTTGGACCCTTCGAGACGCTTGCAGTCTGCTATAGCTGCATCGACATGACACCCTACATGACACGGTATTGCCAAGACGGTAAATCGACAGATGGCAACGCGACCGACTGCGGTTGGCAGTTACCCGGCGGCAGTGCCTACTTGAACAAGAGCACCGATGTCCTCTCCATGACGTCCAGCTTCCCGTCGTCGTACGGCGACATGCCGTATACCACGATCATGAAGCTGACTTTCATGGGCACGGAGAGCCGGATTGTACCTGACACGCTCAACCCCTGGTCACTTCAATGCAGCCTCTCCGCATGCATCCAAACCCTCTCGTCCTCAGTCACGAACGGTTACCTCAGCGAAGACATCGTCGACACCCACCTCAACGGCACGATCGTGAACATCTCCGACCCCAGATCCTCCACCCCGATCGACCTCACCAGCCCCACGATCAACACAACCTTCACCCTCGCCCAAGGCGCCAAACTCGCCATGCAATCCTGGTTCGCCACCCTCTTCAAATCCGGCTCCGCCTCCCGCAGCACCTCCAACCAACCCCTCTCCTCCGACGCCAACGTCCTCGTGAACCTGACCGTCGGCGTCTCGAGCGGGGAAACCTTCTTCGACACGGACGTCGTCACCGCCTTCTACTGGAACTACTACGAGTACGCCGCCGGCATCCCGATGCTGATGCGCGACCTCTCCATCTCCATGACCGTCGCCATGCGCTCCTTCGCCGGCGCCGTGCCGCACCGAGGCGTCGCGACGTCCTCTGAGTCTTTCGTGCACGTGCGCTGGGCGTTCATCACGGTCCCCGTCGTGGTGGTGCTCTTGACCGCGTTGTTCCTGGCCGCGGCGATGTGGCGGAGTAGTCGGAGCCGGACGAAGTTGTGGAAGTCGAGTGCGCTGGCGATGCTGTTCCACGGCCTGGATCCGGATACGAGGTTGAGGATCGGGAGTGAGGGGTCGTTGGGGGAGAAGGTGCAGAGGGCGAAAGGGGTGAAGGTGCGGTTGGATGACGGGGGTGAGGCGGGGAGTTTGTTGAGGGTGTAAAGTTACGATGAGCTTGTGATTTCTTACGCCTGACGGGTATGGCGTTCAGTTAGCGCTGCCGATGGAAGTATAGCGACACTGTTGCACTTGGTCATTTCGCATCGATCTCATCTCTACACCTAAGTCAGATGTAATCATACAATGCTACAGTCATAACAGACAAAGCCACATCAACCCGCTCTAGCTTTCCCTTTCCCCGCCACCTTCCGCCTCTCCCAAACCATTATATAACTCTCCTTCGTCGCCAACAGGTCGGCATTCACCTTATCGACGTACAGATCCTGCATCTCCCACCACTGGTGACTCTCACCGCCCTCCTTGACCTGCACCTTCCAGACCTTCCGCTCGGCCTCGCCTTCCACCGAGTCATCCCGCACCTTCACGCCTTCGTAGGTGATGTTCGCGACCAAGTCGTACACGACCGGCTGGTCGGGCGGGTGGAGGGCCGGGTTGGGCTCGATGTACGGGGATAGGTCGAGGGATCGCGGGTTGAAGGTGACGATGGTGGGGTTGCGTTGGGAGCCGAGGAATTTGTTGGGCTGGAAGCGTTTGATGTGCATGATGAGGTAAGGGGGCACGGGGTGCAGGAGGCGGTAGCGCATGCGGGTGTTGAGTTTCTCCTGCGCGGCGATGCCGTTGTATTTGGCCAGGATGGTCGTCAGGGGCACTTGGGGGATGATGTTCTTTTCCGCGTCGTCTTGGAAGAGCGGGGCGGGGGGGAGGTCGAGGGTCAGGATGGTGAAGGGGGAGGAGGTGGAGTGGATGGACTCAGCGCCCTCGAAGCGCAGGCGGTCGTGCGCGTCGGCGCGGGCGGTGATGCTCTGCGATTCGACGCGGAGCGAGCCCTGGAAGATCTTCTGCACGAGGGAGGAGCGGGGTTTGGTCTTGCTGCCGCCGATGGAGAGGTGCAGGTTGTTGAGGAACCAGCTGAGGAACTCGACCGGGTCGGCTTGCTCCGTGAGCGAGAACTTCTTGCCCGATCGTAAGCTGATATCCTGGATGAGCTCGTGGGGCGAGACGTGGGATTTGAACGCGCGAGGATTCCAGATTTTCCGAACGAGGACGCTGAACCGTTGCACCAGCTGGGGCCGTGACGAGAGGTCCTCGAGCATGAGGAAATTGCGCAGCGGCACGACGTGGGCTAAAGCTTGCACGGTGACGTTCAAATAGTCGTTGGCCTTGATGTTGTTCAACCCCACGAAACCCGGATTGTACTTCTTGCCCAGCAAATCCCACGCCGGCTTGTGTTCCTTATCCATCGTCTTGACCTCTTCGGGCGAGAACTGGGGATCCACAACGAACTTGATGTCGTCTAAACTTTTGCTCCTCACTTCATAACCTTCCGGAAGCACGAAGACCTTCTTCGTCCCCGTGTTGATGTAAACATGATGACCTACGTCGAGCGCGTGGAAGTAGGCCGGTGTCTTGGGCCCTCGACCGGAAAAGTACTTGCCGCACACCAGGCACGCGTAGACGTTGATGTTGGACAATGTGACGGAGCACAGCTTCTCGAAGTCGAAGTCCATGTTCTTTCGCGAGATCGTGTCGAGGTATAGATCCGAGTATCGTTCGTCCGGTGCCGACTTTTTAGGCGCCACCGCTAGCTCATCGTCCTCGTCGTACAGCTCTTCAAGCGCATCATCGTCATCCTCCTCCCCAGCAGCGCGCGCAATCTTGAGCACTCTATTCCCATTCGCATGTCCATTGCCTACCGGCTTCAAGTCCTCCGGGGGCGGAGGCGGTGGTGGTAGATCAACATCCGGCGCATCTTGCACTCTTGCTTTCTTGGACGCCGGCGACTGCGACGTCACCTCCAGGCTCTCTTCCGCAGCTCGTTTAGCCATGTTTGTATTCCATATGCTCGACGCCTGGAAGCGTCGGAGGTGTCTGCCACAAGCTTCCTAAACTGGCAGGTCTTGGCGTGGAGCACGTGCGCTTTACCTCCGTTCGTCACATACATGACCCAACATGTTCACGACTGTACAGTCTTCACCTGATGTGTTCCATCCTTTGCGCGTATCCTTGCAATCCAAAACACAGTCACGATTTCCAGGTGCGAGATCATATGTCCGTTTGAGCCTACCAATAAGATGGACATTTCCTCCGCGTCAGTTTGACCTCATGATGAACCATCTCCATGTACAACAGCAAGGTGACAAGCCATGTATGAGCTTCTATCCCACAGTACAAACTCTCTAGGTAGGTATCTAGGCCTGTACGACTACACAATAACAATGGCCGCGCGACTCCCAGGTTGCCTCTCCATCCCCCCCTCACCATCCCTCCATGCACGTATGCATGCATGCTTAGCGAAAACCCCGGTCACCCACCTTTCCACCAAACAAACACCTTCCGCTCACCCAACAGACCCCATTCAATTCCGTCGCCATGCTGCGTAAAGTCCATCCGTAATCACTCGTAAACTTTCGTGAAGGTCCCCAAAGACAAAAACCAGCAAAGAAGAAACCCACCGGAGACCGAGGTTTGCTGCGAAAATGTTGGGTCACGACTCGTGCAGCGACTCGACGCTGTACTTGCTCGCGTCGTCGTAGAGGTCTATTATGCACCCGGCGGACCACGCTTGCGTTGGGCACTGCATCATACCGGTCAGTTAACAAGCCAACTCATCGCAGAAAACCAAAGTGCGTTCGGGGGTTGAAGATAGGAGAAAAACTCACCGAGTCGCCACAGAAAGAACCACTCCGATTCGTCAGCTCCGTGAGACCGGCCCAAGGCGAATCGTGAATCATATGCATGCACCCGTGCAACCGCTGCGTGACCTGCTGAAAGGCCTCGACCTTCCCTTCCCGAGTGGTGCGACGCATCAGGTCGAACTTCAGCAACGCGCGGAGGAAGAAGCCCGTGGGCCAGAGCCACTCGGGGCCCTGGTGGTAGTTGCGGCCCTTGGCCGTCTGGAAGGAGTCGCTGTCGTCCGAGTTGATGTAGTCCGGGTGGTACTCCATGTCGCACGGGTCGAGGGTCGCCATGCCCGTGGGCCCGCGCAGGGCCTTGTCCGCGACTTCCAGGGCGCCAAGGGCGTGGGCCGGGTCGAAAAGGTCCGGGGCGACGCTCATGGCGATGGGGAAGTTGGGTCGCAGCTGGTAGTCTCGGTATTCTTTGTGGCCCTTGTAGACGTCCTTGTAGATGCCCTTGCGGTTGACGATGGCCGGGTTGACGTCGTACGCGGCGAACTGGCTCGGGTCCGTGGGGATGTAGTAGCAGTGCTCGAAGCTGCCCTTCAGCTTCGAGGCCCAGACGCCGTAGGTCACGGCCTTGCCGTCGCTGGCCGTGACGCCGTCGTACTTGAAGTGCCCGGCCCGTTTGAGCCCGTCGACCCACTTCAGCGTGCTGTACAGTAGACCGGTTATCTCCACTGGCGCGCCGTCGCGGGACGTGCCCGGCTCGCCCTTGTTGCCCGCCTTGGGCGACTCGCCCATCTTGTCCATCCAGGTGCCGCAGTTGTGCTCGTTGCCGCCGAATATGATGCCGGTGGTCCAGTCGGTCTCGATGTCGATGTTGAACCCGTCGTCCTTCATCTGGCTGTCGATGTTCGGGCCGGCGTTGTACTCACGGAAGTGCATCCCGGCCGCGTGGCGCTGCAGGCACTCCTGGATGACGTCCTCGATGCTGCTCGACTTGGAGTACGCGCGCGGGTCATCCCATGGGAACCAAGTATCGTCATAGGGCAAAAAGCGCCGCTTGACCTGCTCCTGAAGAACCGCTTGACCGTTCGGGACAAGGTTGACGTAATCCTGGATGTTCTGCAGGAAGAACCAAACGGAGTCACGGCTGTTGTAGCGCGGGATCTTGCTAGAGCCGAGCAAGTTGGGGATCATACCGTGCTTGACCAAGCTGGCGAAACAGCGCAAGTGCTCCTTGGCATCATCATAGCGTCCGGTGCAGAGCAGCAGGCCGCGCATCGCGATCATGGTGTCGCGACCCCAGCACCGAGCCCAGTCTTGAGCAAAGTGCGGCAGACCAGCGGCGAGAGACGGCACCAGCTTGTCCGGCCAGAGCGAGGCGTTCTCCATGTAGCCCTGCATCTGACACGAAACCATGGCGAGCTTCTTGAGGAAGTGTTGCCCGTTCTGCACATTGCTGTTCATCTGCGCAATCCCGCGGTCGAATGCAGCTCGGTGTGCTGTCTTGATGACCAAGGCGAAGTAGCGGGGCAGTAAGAAGCTCGGGAGCTTGCGGATGGCATCGAAGCGTTGTCGGAGCCAGGTAGCCGGGCCGGCCAGGCCAGCGTAAATGTCGCGCTTCGCAAGCTTGTCGAGGCGGTTGACGATATAGTCCATCGCCCACGGACCCTCGCGAAGGTGGTTGCAAAGCGGGTGACCGAGATCATTGTGCGCGACGACGTCCCTCAGGACAGACCACCAGCCCTGCAGGCCGCAGTAGACGAGTGGACCGAAGTTCGGAATGGCGTACGCGCCGTCGGCACCGCCGCTGCTCGCGCGCTCTTCGGCATCGGCACGGTACAGGATGGCGTTGAGATCAAGGAGGGTGACGTTCTGGAAGGCGTCGCGTGCTCCGGACGTCACGAACTTGTCGAGGCCTTCGCTGTGCTCCGCGCTTGGGATCCACGTCTCAAACACAGCGATGCTGCCTGGGCTGAAGTTATCCGGCACGGTGATGACAGTATCGTCACCGCGGGACTCGCACTGCACACCGTTCAGATCTTTGGTGTGACTGGGGATCCCACGCAACACCGTGTCGCGGATGGCGGCTTGCTTCGCATCCGAGCTCTGGTCGCACTCGAGCTTCCACGCGCCGAGCAGCTTGGCCTTGGTGCCTGTCAGGTACTGAGGCCCCAAGCCGCCGTTGCCGTTGCCATAACCCGGGAACGCCGTGTGCGCGATCAGGTAGTAGCCCTTGCGAGACTTGGGGTGCAAGCGGTGGACGGTGATGTATTCACCCTCCTGGTGGACGAACGATTCGTCATAGCCGTCCATGGCCATAATGCTGTGAAGCTGGTTCATGAGCCGCTTCACACCACCGCTGCCCTCCGATGGGCCGATGCGCAAGCTCTCGCCGGGCTTGAGCTTGCTGTAGGGCGACGTGTACAGGCGCGTCTCATGCACAAGCTCGATCAGCTGGGGGTACAGCTCGTCCATGCCGAAGACGGAGCCAGCTGCGGAAGCGCACATCGCGACTAGCGCAGAGTTGGCAAGCGTATCGCGGCCATCACGGCGCTGCACAGGTGTCTCGTTGTCGTGCGTGCAGTCCATGAGCAAGGCGTGGATCTTCGACGGGATGATCTTATGGACGATCTCTCGCCCCTGCGGCGCACCATTGCTGAGTTCGCCGTTCGCTTGAAGTTTCGCATCGCCGCCAGAGACGTCATCCACCTCGAACGACCCAATAGGACGGCCGCAGTTGATGTGCACCAGCCTCGACACTTCGGCAGTGGACCAGCACTGCATCGCCTCCCTGATCAAGAAACTGATCCCGAGCTTCTGACAGTAGAGGAAGTCCATCTTCTCGTCGCCCGAGAACAGCTCCGCGGCAATAACGAGGTTTGGCTGCACGTGGCGCGCGGAGTCCAGCATGTGCTCGGCCACATGTAATGGCGTTGAGTGACAGTTGTCGATGCGGAAGCCGTGGAAGTGCTTGGCCATTAGCTGTGTGTACTCGGTCATAAACTGCCACAAGAATGGGCTGTCTTCGGGTCCGCGGCCGTAACGAAGCTTGACGCAGTCACCCCAGACGATAAGCTCGCGACGCAGGTAGACCTTAGATTTCGGGCCGGCGTTGTCACGCATGACATCTGCTGCCCACACCCAACCATTGTTGGCCAGAGCGAGAGAGTCGGGATCGTGCTTCAGCGTTGTGTCGTTGACCGGCAGGCGAGTAAAGTAGGACTCGATCAGCGGGTTCTCGATGGTGATGTCGCCGACCTTGGGGCCGTGCTCTTCGAGACGCATATACTTGGTGCGGTTGAAGATCTGCTCCATGATGACCGCGACGTCGGCGTCGTACTCGCGATACCACTCGAGGTTGACCTCGTTCAGAAAGCGATGCATCGTGCCATATGCGGTCCGCTCGTCACCCGCTCCGTTGGCCTTGGTGTTGTACTTGCCGAATAGTTTCTGCAACAAGGCAGCGGCGCGCTCAGGGGCAATGTGGCGACGGAAGCGCTCACCCATGCGATCCTTCCCTGGACAGGCGTTCTCACGTAGCCAGTCGGCCTTCTGCTTCAACGACCAAGACTGTACGTCATCCGGAAGCGGTCCGTCCAGGTCGGCCTTGTTCTCCATCCATGCGGCGACGGCAGTCTGTGTGTCGTGTTCGACGTCACAGATGTAGAACTCCCAAAGCTTGATGGCCCCAATGACATGCACTTTCATGCCTTCCATGATGCGGAGTAGGTCGGCTTCGCTGCCCAGGTGGGTTGAGTAGCCCAGGCTCTTCAGGTTGGCCGAGTACTTCAGCAATGCACTGTCGAGTTCGTACGCGGGCCTCAGGTGAGGCGCCGTGTTGATGTTGTAGCCGGACTCTGGGTGCTGCTCGAGCCACTTGCTGTTGTTGGCGGTGTGGTTCCAGACCACGTCGGTCAAACCCAGCAGACCGTACTCTTGCTCCATCTTGGTCGTCAATTCTTGAACGTCTTGCTCGCCGCGTGGGAAGATGGCCTTGTCGAAGGTGTGCTGGTCGTACAGCGAGTACGGCGAGTTACTGTCACCACGCATCATGAGCGGGGTGAAATGCACCATGTTGTAGCCTCGCTCGCTGATGCCGTGCATATGGTGATCCCAATCATCCGGATACTTGCCCAGGAACTTGGACAGCACGGAGATAATGGAAATGGCGTCAAGCGGGATACGCTGCTTCTGAACCCGCAAGCTCGGCGACACATCGATGTAGAAGGTCTGTGTCTTGGTGGGCTTCGGGACGTCCACGTTGCCGGTGGTGAAGGGCGGCAGAGGATTGTAGGTGCAATAGAAGGAGAAGGCGCCAGCGTAGTGGATGGGGATGTCGATCTTGATCGAGTCGTTGAAGCTCGGCTTGAGCCTGTGGTCACGGTCAGCCATGCAATCTCTTCTACCTCGATCCTCTCCAGACCAACTCACTTGTACTCCCTGAACTTCTTTCGATCAAATTGCTCGTCCTTGGCCGGAATGTTCACCCATAGGCTGCCTTGCCTGCATATCGAGCTCGTGCCTTCAATCTGGAATCGCAAGCTGTACGCCGGGACGGTTGGGGGCGAGAGGTAGATGTAGGCGGGCTCGCCCGGCAGATCCGGCGAGCCGTCATCTCTGAGAGGCAGGAGGTAGACGTCGTGGTTGTGGACTTGCTGGGGAGCCATGTTCGCGAGGAGCCCTCAGGGGGTGATCAGCAGAGCGAATGGCTAAACGCACAGCACCACGGCCAATGCTTTGTTTCGAACCGTCGGACGGTGAGGAAGATGGAAGATGTATATAGGATGGAAGTATGTACAACGAATGCGACCGAGTCGGGGAATGCTCCGTGAAGCTGCTGAGCAAGCCGACAGACGGTGGAGGGGAGATGTTGGATGTTGATGGTGTGAGGAGGATGAGGGTGGGAGGGAGCAAGAAGCAGGCCGATGGACGAGTCGAAAGGTAGGTTTATTTACCTGACGTCGCCGTGCGCCTGCCCGTGAGATGAGAATGGCAAGAGGCAGGCAACGCGTCCAGAGTCCATGGCCGGAAAGAGAAACTTTCTCTCGAACCGACTTCCAGTTCCCAAGCAGGAACAAGCCTCAACCAGCATTCGCTTTCGGGCGGTTGGGATGCGGCTCTTGCGCCTATCTGCGTTAGCGGTCCCGCTTCTGGCTGCTCGGATCGTGCCGGTGCGTCGTGACAGCAGAGCCGCATTCGTCAGCCCCACTGAGCACTCTCTACATGTATCGACTCCATCTCCTTCGCCTTCTCCACGACCGCAAAAGAGATGCTGTTGTGGTCTGTGAAACTCTTGGATCACGTGACAGACCACCCTCAACAGGCCTGCGTAGAGTGATCAGAGGTTCGTGGGTACCTAGGTATGTACAAGACATGAAGGGTGTGGACGGTGAAGGAGCTTCGCCGCTAGGAGTAGTCCAAGTGGTGGAGCTCGACATTCTGCTGAAGACAGGTACATCGTACACTCAGCTTGAGGCACAAGCGATCGTCCAAGTGTGTACTGTCTTTGTATGTTCGTGGGCGTGCTATCCGTACGAGTACATATGTATATGAATGATTTATAGGAGTGGGCTTAGGTGACCTGCTACTTCTCAATGGGGAAATGGCACGTGCTATCGATAAGATACATCCAGCATTTGAAGGAAGTAAAGTCCAACACCGATCGCGTTCAACCAGCGACTTAAAATGTGATAGCGATGGCGTAGAAGACCCTCGCTTTACACACATCATTACTTTCATGCCCACGTATAGCACAATACCACTGTCCTACAGCATCACCAATCGCTTACGAAAATCACCCATTGCCAACCTGATACGCGACATTCCGAGCACACCGTCGCGTCCCAATGTCCCCATCCACGACTGCGATACTTCTGATCCTGGGTAGCTTCTAGGCGATACGCTACTCCAACCGTCGTCGTACTCGACAACGAATCCATCTCCGGCGGAGGGCAATCGAACTAGTACGGTCCAGGTGCATTCAGTTCCTGGTGTGGGAGTTGCTGCGCCACGAGAGGCAGCTGTTCAAGAAGGATTTATACAATTGGCGCAAGAAGACCGGAAAGCATTCAGTGCATGGGCGGGAACACCATCGGGAGTTGAAGGCTTTGTACAAAGAAGCGAAAGCCGTCTTCCCATCATGGCGTCGACGGACCAAGCACGGCAGTCGTTAGGCTCTGGCAAGCCATCCCCGTTCTTCTATACTCCGCCTACAACAGAGCTGGACAGCTTGGCGATCCTTCATCTGAAGAGGGATAGCTTGCTACCGGTCACGTTGAAAGCCACGGCCGATGACGGGTATGCTGAGGGCGCGGTCACGAACACGCGCTTCGGCAGCTTCCCCCATAGTACACTCGTTGGGCTGGAATGGGGTAGTCAAGTGAGGGCGAGCAAGGTCGATACTGGAACGAGAGGGCGGAAAGGGAAGAAGGCGAAGCAGGAGCAGGTTGCGGAGAGCAGTGAGGTGCAGGCCGGGGGCGGCGCGGCTGAGATGGGTCACAGGAAGAGAAAAAGCGATGAGATGGCTGAGGACGGTGTGGACGTCGCTGCGAGTCTGGATAGCGTTGTTGACGGTGCGGGCGCCTCGATGAACGGGAGAAAGAAACTAAAGTCCGATAATCTTGGAGGCACAGCTTCGAATGAAGCAGCTAGAAAAGTTGATACTCTTATTGGTGGAGCTCGGACGACCGCAACAACCCCGAGAGTGCCGATTGAAGCCGGGTCAGGCTTCGTTCATGTTCTCCCACCCACACCGGAAGCTTGGACTTACTCGCTGGATCATCGGACTCAGGTCGTCTACACGCCGGATTACAGCTACATCCTTCAACGTCTTCGCGTGCGGCCAGGAGACCGTATCATCGAAGCCGGTGCCGGGAGTGGCAGTTTCACCCACGCCGCTGCGAGGGCAATCTATTCCGGTGGCCCTTCTGCGAACGACCCCACAAAAGCCGGATCCCTGCCCGAAGGTAAAGTATACAGTTTCGAGTACCACGCGCCTCGCGTCGAGACCTTACGACAAGAATTGAGTGCTCACGGCCTGGACGAAATCGTGCACCTCACGCACCGCGACGTCTGCAACGACGGCTTCACCTTAGATCCCCCATCACCCGAGTCTTCTCCCTCCTTACCAAAAGCCGACGCCATCTTCCTCGACCTCCCCGCCCCCTGGCACGCGCTCAAACACCTCACCCGGCACCAACCCCACTCGCCCCTGAACCCGGCGACCGCCGTGCACCTCTGCACCTTCAGCCCGTGCATCGAACAGGTGCAGGCCACCGTGTCGCACCTGCGTAGAGCCGGCTGGACCGAGATCCAAATGGTCGAGGTGCAGAACAAGCGTGTCGACGTCCGGCGCGAGCAAGTCGGACTCAAGAACGAGGGGCTGCGGGGCGTCAACGCGGCCGCGGCGACCGTTGCCGAGGCGGTGGGCAGGCTGCGGGAAGTCGAGACGAAGCTCTCGGATTTCCACGCTGCCAAGGGCGGCAAGGAGGGTACGGAAATCGCTGATGGTCAACCAGCCAGCACGCGGAGGAAGGTCCTGACGAAGCAAGAGCGGTTGGAGAAGATCAAACGGGAGGCGGAGGAGAGGAAGTTGTACAAGGAAGGCAACGTGGTGCACCGGACGGAGCCGGAGGTCAAGACACATACGTCGTACTTGGTGTTCGCCGTGCTGCCGAGGGAATGGTCGGAGGAGGATGAGAGGGCTTGCGGTGAGAAGTGGTCGGTTGAGGAGGGTATGAAGTCGCCGAGGACGGATGTTAGGGATTGGAAGGGGGAGAAGAAAGGGGTTAAGGCTTAGGTGGAGATTCGGGTATGTCGGCGATCGTTTCGGAATGGGTGTCTATTATCATCCATGACACTCTCGATATCCCGTCCGATCATTGATTACATGCGCATTCGGCTTCGCAAGCAGCTTTGTCATGGAACGGTCTGGGAGTAGCTTTTCTGAAGTTGACTGAGCATTGAAAAAACCATCGATCCGACTGTGGTACATCTACGCACACTGTTATCCAACCCGCAGGCTCTGGTCGCCCGGACCCACTTCCATCCGTCGAACAGACGACCGATGTACGCTTTCTTTCCAGCTTCGAACGTTTCTACAGCTCAACTCAGAGCCGCCTCATTCACCACGGTATATTCCCTGTCATCTTCTCGGTCGATGCTCGCTCAAGTCGACCACTCAACTTCCAATCGTCTTCCAGATCGGTCCATAGCCGCCTCATTCTTCATGGTATGCTTACTGTCGTCCTTTCGGTTTTTGGCTTGTACGTCATCTCAATCATCAAACATCATGAGGTCCTCGCTTCCGTCAGACTGGTCCGAGGCCGCTTCGAGGCGAGAGTCGAGGTCAGCACTCCTCGCCAACGCTGTCTTCGTGGAATCGAAGAGTTCTGGGAATGCAGTTGGCTCTCGCTTCGCAAGCCTGAAGATCCTGGTCTCGAGCCCGTTTGTCAGGTGCTCGGGACTGATGTTCTCCGGCGCGAACGCAGCCAGGAGCTGGTCTAGGAAGTAGTACTGCACAAGGCCCTGTCCCGGCTCCACTAGCGAATACCGGACGAAGCCTGGGAGATTCTTGCGGTCGACGCCGTCTTCCTCGAAGGGTTGGGCAGCCTTGTATCCGTGTTTTCGCGGAGCATGCAATGGTGTCATGAATGGGGAGTCGGGATACTGCTCTTGTTAGCTTCGACACGCGATGTCGCATTTGGCGAAAGAGAACAAATGACTTACATTTCTCAGGAATCTCTGTTTGAGCACTGCCATGAGCGCGTCGCAGGCCTCGTCGCGTCGGTCGACCGACACAAGAGCCAAGTCGAACCCATCGACGGTACTCAAGATCTCGAGCGTCGAAGTGTAAGGTCCTGAACCGTCGAAGCGATAATTCTCTCGGCCGACGGGATCGCTCGTCAGTTCGGGGAAAAGCGCCGGGTTCCAGCGAACCAGCCTTCGGAGCTCGCGTTCAAGATTCTTGCGAAACTTCGCCACGCGCGAGCAGGCCCATTCGAGCCGTGCAGCGAGTCCATCAGCAGATTTGGGGTCCAAGCTGACGCGATGGTCTGCCCATGTGCGGCCGTGGAAGATCAGCTCCGGTCGCTTCTCGTCCGCTGGCTCAAGGGCCCGCAAGGCGCTGTAGTGATCGGCACGTTCGGCGACACTTGCGCAGATCTTGGGGATCCAGCTCCGCCTATCGCGGAGCTTTTGATTGCTCACTTCTCCCAGGAGTAATGTAAGGACTGGGGAAACTTCCGCGTAGTTGAGCGTGGGTGGTGGTTGTTTTGGTTTACCATCGGCCCTTGAGTTCACGCCGTCGTACACAAGGCCGGCACTTCGAGTGACCACGTCGGTCATTCTGCGCTCGTCTTCCTTTTCAGCGTTCAGTGGGGCGCTCAGACAACCGAACTCCTCGTCAGTGTCGACATGATCAGTGGTGTCGGCCGGTCGATCTGCGCGCGAGACTTCATCTGGCAGGCCGGCGATGTGCTCATCGCTGCATATCGCTGTGCCAATGTTGGCATGCGCCTGTACTTCGCTCATGATGATCGTGGACTCTCGTTTCAAGAGTCGTTGCTGGGATAAGACAGGTCGTTGTGTCGAAGAGCGAAGAGCGGGAAGAGTGATTCCTTTAAAGGAGTCGTGCTTGGCCATCCACTACTGTTACGGTAGTCAGGCAAGTGTTGCGTGATGTGAAAGGTCACGGCAAACAGCATAATGATCCGTGACGTAACATGTTTGAGACAACATGAAGCAAACACCGGAATGTGCTTGCTGCAGAAACTTGACCAATCTTCGTCGACTTCAGTGAGTGGGAATTTGTACTACAGGTACCTTTGGTGGAGTTGATTGCGCGTGCCATCGGGAGGGGGGCGGGTCGCTTCTTCGAAGTGAGTGTGAATGCCTCAGCCGTCAAACATCAAAAAGTGTTGTTTCTTCCTAGAAGGGAAGCTGTGAAGCGCGCTAGGCCGCTTAGAGTCGCCCCCCATCATTCTCGTTTGTGCACACCTGGGCAGTCATCAGAACTGAGCGTCTGGAATTATTTGAGTCACTTCCACTTGAGTATCGCCTTGCGTTGTATTCACACTTGCCATATCGACCATCCTGTAGTTTACACGTTCGTGGCGGCGCACGAGAGTGGACTGCAAAAGCGGCCGAAAAGCCAAACGTTCACCAATCCTACAATGAACGACTTCACCCTTCAACAGGAGCTCGAAGCACTGGCGGGTAATGCTTTTAACCCCGACGACAGCAACACAGGTGCATACCCCGAGCCCATAGCAACGACAATGGCTCGCTGGCGAAAACTCTTCAATCTCTCCGAAGACGAAGTAATCGACCGCATCATGGAGAATCGCAACAACCTCACTCGTACAAGGATCTCCGACGCCCATTGGGACACCGTACGCTCGGAGAAGGAAGCCGAAGGTTTCGACCGAGAAGCGTACGAATACAATTTAGACTTGCAAAAGAAGAGGGCTTTGCTACCGGAGCTCGTGCCTGGAGCTGGTGACGAGGCGAAAGGTTCATCAGTCACCTACCTCATCGAGCTGAGCGGACCGCTTGACACTCCTGCGAAAGTACAGGCGGCTGCTCATCTCCCAACGCTTCCCTCTGAGGTCAGTGGACAGAGCGTTGAGGAAGGAAGACCTGTGCGTTTATGCTGTGTTGACGGCGACGCAAAAGCTGCATTATTGCAATGGGCGAGCAGAGAAGGTGGTGGGTTCGAACCGACCATCCTCGTTGATCCGCGGTCACTTTAGAGTAGCTTGACATGGACAGTGAAGGTGAACGCGCATGCACTGAAGGTTCATCTACATCTTTCACCTATCATGTGTACAAATGGAATGCGTGCCAGACCGTGCCCAGCCTCTGCGGCGAATGCTTCGGGCGCGCAGCAACCGCCAGCGTAAATGGGCGGTCGCATAAGATGCAAGAAAGCAACCTCTGCCAGTACCACGGCCTCATCGCCACGAGCGGATGACACAGCTCCGCGAGCAACAGCGCCATTGTGACAGGTCTTGCCAAGATGTCACATGCCGTAGCCCTTGGACTCTGTCTCTGCCCAATGTGCGCATGGAGTCTAAGGCTTCTCAAATAGCCAAGATATCGAGAGGTCTGCTCCCTTTCATCGGAGCGACGATTCTGTACATAGATACGCGGCACGCTTTGACAGAAAGAAGCACGAAAAGTGGGCCATCTAATCCTCTTCCTGGTACGAAATCTTCCGCATCTCGCCCAACCGATGCCGCGCCGCACTGAGCGAGTTCTCGAGCTGTAGAATCTCAACCTATGCCATCACATCAGTAAACCGCATCCAAACGGGACAAAACGGGCTAAAACATACCTGCTGCTCCATCTGCCGGACCTTGAAATCATGCCCGGAAAGCTTGGAGTAATCGACGTCCTCCTCCCCATCCCTCTGTCGGTTCTCGATAATCGCCTGGACCTGCCTGACCAAGCCCCGACACGCGTTCGTCACCGCCTTGCTGCTCTCCTCCAGCCGCTCCTGCGTCTTGCTCATGAAGCTGGCCTTGACGCGCGAAGCGGCGACCAGCTGCGCCGTGCTGGCCGCCACGTCGTTGGACGCCACGATGAGCTGCTCGGGGCTGTTGCGGCCGCTGATGACGCCGTCGGCCGTTTCGATCAGCATGTTGGTCGAGCGGGCCACGGCTTTCGCGGCGGAGACGAGACCCTCGGTCCAGTGGTTGTTTTTCTTGTAGAATTGCGTTTTGCTCATGCTGCTGCCGCGGCCTTGTTGGACGATTTCCTGCTGCGAGGCGGTGGCGGCTTTGATGAGCTGTGCAATGGCATTCGTGACGGCGATGGCTGCTTCGAGAATGCTATCGTGGATCTTGAGCTCGTAGGTACTATATTGATCCCGGGGCTTGTTCATCAGCTTCGTCAAGCGTTCGGTGGCGGCGTCGATTGCTTTGGCGGCGTTTGTCATCTCGCGATCGACAAGTTCGCCGAGATCGCCAGATTGCGATGTCAACTTAGTCTTCGGTGCGAAGGCGTCCGCGAGCTTGGAAAGGTTGTTGAGCGCGATTTGAACGTCGTTGTTCTTGTTGATCACTACGTCCGTCTTCTGTAGGTCTTCTAGCCCGTCAAGACGGTACGACATGATGCCGCGGAAAAAGTCTACCGTGCTGCTTGCCGACCGTCGAGTAGCGGACATAAGCTGGTCGGCCTTCTTGTCATCGCTCGCAAAGCGCGTGAGACCTTTGGTGTTGGACAACACATCCGCTATTGCGTTAGAGAACGTGTGTACAGTCCTGATGACCTCGGCGTGCGTGCTGTTCGGCCCATCGGCAATGAAATTGTTGAACGCCGTACTGAACTCCATAGCACTGCTTTGCGCCTTCTCGATCTGAGAAAGCACATAAGGACCTGATGCACTTTGATTACCGGCCTGCATCGAGCTATCGAGCTCGTAAAGTGCATCGTCCACCCTCTGCACGCCAGCCTGAAGCACCGAGTCGATAATGTCATTAATTTTGCGGATGTTGTCCAGAAGCATAACGTCGATCTGCTCGTCCATGGCATTGTCCGCAACGCCGTTCCCGTTACGCAACTCGTTGAGTTCCAGGAGCGTCTGATCCATACCAGACTTGTAAATCTCGAGCTCCTCTTCCTTCTCGCGGAGCTGCCGCTCGAGGTCTGAGCTGCCTTCACCAAGCTTCATCTGCACATCGTCAAGAGCACGAGTTTTGTTCCGCAGTGCCTCTTCGAGATCGGCGATTTCGCGATTATGTCTCGAGAGCATTGACGAGAGCTCACTGCCCTTTGCGCGATCGGAGTTGTCTGCACGGTCAAGCGCCATCCGCAGCTCGCGCTTGAGCTTCTCTACCTCATCCTTGTGACCGCCTGACGACCGATCCTTGTCATGCAACGCCCGATCGCGCTCCCGAATCATGTCCGCCAGCTCCAGATTTTTCGTTTTGAGCTCACGTTCCAGCTTTTCGCGCCTATCAATGGCTTCCTGTGCGGAAGCAGCCTTCAGCTGCACACCTTTGAACTTCTGCAATAGCTCGAGGTGCTCGTGCCGCAGTTGACTGTACAGCTTGGCCAGGGCCTCGTACTTCGTTCGCCACGTATTGACCTGCTCTTGCAATGCCCGAATCTGCTCATCTTTACTTTGCGACTGTTGCTGGAAGTTGATGTTCAACTGCGCCAGTTCTCCTTCCAGCGCCTTCATCCTCCGGTCGTACTGCTCCAACATGAGCTGATCGCGCTCATATTGCGCTCTCGCATTCAGGTTTTCGCGCTCAAGCTCCGCCATGCGCCCTTGCGTCTGCTGCGAGTATTGATCTCGCTGCAACTGCTCGAGCTGCAGCCTCTGCTGTTCGGCCTGCAACCGCTGCTGGTCTTCAAAATCCCTCTGTGCTTGAAGTGCCTGAGCTTGCTGCTGCCTTTGCGCCTCTTCCCATTGTGCCTGCAACCTCGCCTGCTCGGCCGCGTACTCCTCCTGCTGTCTTGCCTGCTCATTCTTCCAAAACTCGTTAATCGGTTCAGGATCTGTGGACTCCTTGGGCGGCGGCGTGTCTCTCGGTTTCGTTACCGGCTCATTCTTCGGTCTTGCCGGCAACGCAGGCGCAGCCTCGTCATCAGCGAGTAAGTTCGGCGGATCTTGCGGCAGCTTGGGCACCGTGATCAGTGACGTTAGATATCGCAAGTTCGAGCATTCGTAGTAGAAGCGCACGAGCCGGTAATGTTGCGCATCGTATCGTCCCCGCAGAGGACTCAGCGCCTCATCGTCGCCGAGGGTAGTATGCATGGCCCGCAGCATACTCGTGATGAACTTATAAATGCCATAGCTCTCTTGGACCATCGGCACCAACGCACTGATACGACACTCGTTGTTGGCCCCGCTGCGGAAGTGGGCAAAGACCAGCTTCTGGAAACTATCGATCTGGTCCTGCAGGGTCATGAGATCGGAGATCGTCTCGTAACCCTCGTTCGGGTCGTTGATGGACTTGAGCGAGATGTACTCCTCGTACTCGAAGGTACCGGTGAACTCCGGGTGGTTGCGGTGGAACGTCAGCTTCGAGATGAGGTAGAAGACGTATTCCTGGATCAGCGGGTGGTAGCCCATGCGTCCTTCCCCTCCACCGCCAATGGCCTGCCGCGACAGGCTCTCGAGCCATGACACGTTCGCTTGCGCCTCCCGCAGCGCAATAGGGTGGCCTTCTTGCAGAACCTTGTGGATGGTTTGTAGCGCCTTGAAGGTCTGCACCTCGTCGGCTTGGATCGGCTGGACTTTGACGCCGTTCCAGAAGCTCTGGCTGCTCTTGTGATCCCACGTGTACACGATGCATGCTCGCACGTGTTTTCGTTTCGGGGCGGTCTCTTCGATCGAGGTCGCTTTGCGGATGTTGGTCGCCAGCTCCGTCTCTGACTTGCCCAAGTCGACGTTGCGCGTCGATTGAGAGTAAAGCATATTGGGTGGTACTCGCGGGGGAGTGCGGGTTCGCGCGTGAGTGATGTGTGTTCGAATGGATTGCTCCCGAGCTCTATTCGGGCCGAGAAACAGGCCAGTCGATTATGGTCGCGCGTTAATGCGTTGGAGATTGAGGAGACATGAGGTTGAGAGAGGTTTGTAGCCTTGACCTTTGTACTGGGAGCTTCGCAAGCTGCGAGCCTTGGCACGTCATCACAGGGCCGCAAGGTGTTCTATGACCTACATCATAATACGACGCACATACATACCTGATGTTACGCCGTAATCGCTACGGCAAGGAAAGCGGTAGCACCTTGTCCGGACATTACCGTGTTACGCAGCTAGAGAATGAGACGGATACCATGCTAGGTAGACGGGGACGCCTCCTCTGAACCCATACTTTATCAGCGCCATATGCAGACCGGAATCTGGCTGAAAGATTGAACGTGAAATATGCATTGGCATTTGATCAACTATTCTCTCGCCTGTGCCGAACGCCATGCGTAAGTGGAGGGCAATCACAAGCCAATGTGACAGCGAGTCCCACCCTCCATGATCCCGAAATGCGTCGTCACCACTGTCACTTCTCTCCGCGACACGCTTAGTGACCAGCCAAGGCATACGCCCTCCTGCGATCTCTCTCCTCCGCAATGCTGAGCTTGACACCCTTGCCCTTTGGCAACGAGATCCACGGCTTCTCGCGCCCGATGACGAAAACGTTGCTCTCACGGGTCGCGAACTCATTGTCGATGGCGTCCTTGATGTGGACGATGTTGAAGCCTCCGTCGTGACGCTCACGGTGCGTGATCACACCAACACGACCCATGTTGCGACCACCAGTGGCCATCGCAATCACACCGGTATCGAAGCGGATGAAGTCGACGATCTTGCCTGTGGACGAATGTCAGCACTGTCTTGACTGCTGCGAGGTGGGTGTGTATTGAATACCAGTTGCAAGCTCAATCTTGACAGTGTCGTTGACCTTGATGGCCGGGTCTGGGTAACGGATCCTACAGTATCCTCTCAGTATGTCTTTCTAACCAAATCTTGGTCCAACGTCTGACAGACGCAAGACAGCGTAAGGATTGAACTTACGTGCGAGCATCATGCGTAACCAAGAATGGAATGCCGCCCTTGCCCAGTTGCACCCTCTTGACCTTGCCGAGCTTATACTCCGCCTCCTCGCCCGTGATGCGGTGCACGGTGAAACGGCCCTTGGTGTCGTAGACCAGACGGAAGTTCTCGCCAGTCTTCTCGATGCCAATAACATCCATGAAGCCGGCTGGGTAGGTAGGGTCGGTGCGCACTTTGCCGTCGACCTTGATCAGGCGCTGCATGACAATGGCCTTGGTTTCGCGGGAGTTGAGGGCGTACTTCAATCTGGAAAGCACATCCAGGTCAGCATTGCTCGCTCACAACGACCACGTCGAGCAAGAAAGGCGATCAGCCACTGTGTTCTGCACGTACCTATTCCTGATGAACACGATCAAGGGCATGCAGTCCCTCAGCTTGTGCGGACCAGGGCTGGCCTTGGGCGCATAGGCACCGCTGAGCTTGTCGAGCAGCCAGTGCGACGGCGCTGACAATCGCTTTTGGTGCTTCTTTGGTCCTCTACCCATGTTGGCGGTGTTGTCGTGATAGAAACAGTGAAGGCACGCGCTGGAGAGTTCGCAAGGTCTTTGTGAATTCGCAGTGCAAAAGTCTAGCGTCGGCGTGTGGGGAATCGTCTCGCCGATGTCTTGGCGTGCACTTCCTCGATTGATGCCTTAGGCTGCAATCAGGTACTCCTGGCTCTCATTCAATCCGTCTCGAAATCCATGTCCCTTTCACCGACAACACGCCGCGCATATCACCCATACCGTAAGATGCGATAATGACGCGCGTGATAAGATGTTGTCACTGTTCAGCCAAAGGATATGCATCAGTCCCATCGTCGACGACCGCCCTTACTTGACATAAGCACACTACAACCCAACGCTCTTAGCCGCGTGGCTTCCACAACCAAGATGCCCGCCGTCCTGCGTCAACTCTTCTTACAGGCTCACGATGGCATCAAAAGTGAAGTAGGGTGCTCTCCCTTTATAAGTAAGTGAGGTCAGATGAAGTCATTACGGACTAGATTGTGTCATATATACCGGCCATTCGGTCGTGGCTCGGAGCGCGAAGGGGCCGACCTCGACGAGCAACAAAGTATACCCTCGCCGCAAGACGACCCGCACAGCCTCTCCGGTCGTTACCATCACACCCCAGTCCCTCTTTACTCGGCCTCCGCGATCGCCGCATCGGCCTCACGCTTGGCCTTGATGCTGTACGCCAGATCCAGCAGCGCCTCGATGTCCGCCTCGGCCTCGGCCGAGCGGGAGTAGGCTCCGTAGTTGCCTTCGACACCGTCAGTCAGAGTCACCGGGCATTTATCATCCGGAAAGTTCATCCGACATACCGTAGTTGCCGTAGTTGCCATAGTTGGCGTAGTTGGCAGGGGTTGCAGACGCCGACGCCGATGAAGACGACGACGCGGCCTTGGTTGAGGTGGTGGTAGTCTTGGTAGAAGTGGTGGTAGCTTTCGTGCTGGCAACCGACCTGGTGGTGGTGATGGTGGTGACGGTTGACGCTCGCTTGTCCAACTCGGCCGGAGAGGCGATGACGGTGGCGGCCGCGGCCAGGGTGAGAATGGTGAAGAAGCTCTTCATGGTGCAAGATGGCGTCGCGGGGAAGCGGTGAGAGGACGTTGGTGCTTGTGAAAAGACGGGTTGAGCTTGATGATGACTGTAGGCTTGCTTGCGACGGAATCATAGGACAGGTCCATCCCCAGACTTTATACCCGCGAAGGGCACCGGGCACCTACCTCCTGGTGCACATGCGCAAGTCTGATAGCCTCCAGACAAACACTGCTGTCCTTGAGCGATGTCACATTGCTCCACCGCTGCAGGCTATATGAGAATCCGGGCATGGTCTGTATCCGTCTGAGTTATCCATAGCTCCCCTGGACAAAGGACTAACCGGCTGACACGGCGTCTTGTGCGCACCTCGTATTCAGTCCTACCATGCCCAGGAGCGCCCCAGGAGCTCGATCATGGAAGGCAGGCCACAGAAGGGAACACGAAGAGTGGCGCCCGTAGTTGAATGGTGCAATGCAAAGTCGTAAGAGCCAGGGATGATGGTCACGATATGCGTGCGCCGGCGTTCGGAGCCACCGAAGTGAGGAATCCGAGCCAGGAGAGCTTGAAGTGAAGTCGAGCTGTGACTGTGGTTGCCCCGCATACACTGCCTCTCAAGATAGGTACCGACAGCTTTCGATGCACCGTTCCTGGGGTTAACAAAGCACAAGGTCCCACAGCGCTTAAAACGGTGCACATATACCTGCAGCTATGCGGCCGTCTGCGCAACCGAAGTTCGGAAAACCAGTATTGATACACCGTGCCTTTCCCCAGTGCGGTAGCAGCAGCTAACCAAGGTTGCAGCATCTCGTAAGTTAACTTTCCGAGAACACGAGGCTTCATCATGTGAGTAGTTTTGTACCCTGTGCCCAGTCCCGTCACGTCGACAGTTCGTCCGCCCTCAGCTTTCCTCTGCTTTACTCCAGCCCTCCCACTGCCGACTCGACGTTTCAACGCAACAATGAACAATCAAGCCGTCGAGAAGCTCCCATTCCTGGATGATGAGCAGCAGGACGAGGAGAATGGCATTCTCCTCGACAGTACGAAGCGTACGCGCAGATGCAGAGAGCAGTCAACGAAACGACGAGAACGGTACTGCGTGCTCCTGCTTACAATCACGCTAAGTTGTTTTTCGGCGGCATTGGGAAGCCTGGGAACGCATTGGTGGTGGCATGAGCACATCCATTCCGCGTGCCTCGAGCGGACGTCAAGAGGGTGTAGGCCAAAGATTGTTTCTGATTGACAACGCAAAGCTGATGACAAGAAGCGCCGGTGACGAGCGACATCAATATCACCTACCAGACTGTCCGCTTCAACGGTTCGCTGTTGAAAGAGAATGTCTACCGGCAGAAGGGTGGCCCGGAAGTCGACGCTGCTTGGGCGGAATTGGGTGTCAACTGTAGGTCTTTGAAGGACGACGTCTGGAGGAAGAGCTGCTGATCTCCTGTCCAGATCACAGCGTGATCGTGCCAGCCGCGCAAGCCCACCACGTTGGGCTTGCTCCTGACCAGGTTAAGATTCGGCCCGAGAACGGGGGTGGCTTCCCAGCGAACGTCGAAGGTCTCCACCAGCTACACTGTCTGGTGAGGAGCTTTGAGATCTTGTTCACACCCGTGCTTTCGCTGATGTCCCGGTGTAGAATCTTGTGCGACAAGCGTTGTTCTACAACTATGACTACTACAATGCCAAGGGTGAGGGTGCTTTCCAGAACAATGAGTATATTCTGCAAAAGCATGTTTGTAAGTATCTTCTTCACTGTGTTGAGCCTGCGATGCGTTCGGAAAGCTGATGAGTCGGTATTCTAGCACACTGCCTCGACATCGTTCGTCAACAACTCATGTGCACGGTGGACGTAGGTGTGATGGGCCAGGTCTGGTTCCAGCCATCCATGGCAGAGTTCCCAGAGGCATACGTTGACTTCAACACGGAACACATGTGTCGCAATTTCGACGATGTCCGCGAATGGGCCAAGGCCCACCAAATCCGGGAGGATATGCCCAAAGATTTCCTTGAGCCGCCGAAGAAAGGCGACAGGATCTACCATACCATTCCATAGTGCCGGGATCTCAGGCCGAATACCTTCATGTCGGCTTCAGGGCTGTACTGACCTGCCGAGAAGACCGTGGACTTCTCGCTTGTCGTAGCCAAGGACGTACATCACGTCCAGCAGGCTCTTGCTATTCAGTCTCGCGGGCGCCGCTTGCTGTACTTTCGGTTTGGCGTTGAAAGCGATGCCTAAGCCGGCTGCGCCCATCATGAGGAGGTCGTTGCTCCCGTCCCCAACCGCGATGGTTCGTTCAGCCGGGATATTGTTGTCAGCTGCAAGCTGGAGGAGTAGCTCACGCTTCCGCTGAGCATGCACAATGGGTGGACCCGGCACAAGCTCGCCCGTGAGGATGTTGAGGTGCGGGTCAGAGGCAAGATGGTTGGCATATGCATAGTCCAATCCAAGCGTTTCCTTGACCCAGTTCGCGAGCGGCGTGAAACCGCCACTCAGTACTGCTGTCTTCCACCCAAGGGTCTTCAAGGTGCGAGCAAGTTCTGATGCCCCGGGCGTGAAAGTGATCACCCCAGCTTTGAGTTGATCCCAGATAGAAGTCGGCACGCCCTTCAGCAACGCGACCCGTGCACGGAGAGAGGCTTCGAAGTCAGTGTAAGGAGCTTCACCTCTCATGGCGGCTTCCGTAATAGCAGCGACTTTGTCGTAGAGCCCAACCGCCCTTGCCAACTCGTCAATGACTTCTTGCTGGATGAGTGTGCTGTCCATGTCGAAGACAGCCAGGCCGGGCGTCTTGTGCAGCGCGTAGAGTTCGCCAGGTTGCAACACCACCTCGACATTGTACTTCTGTTGCAAACTTGCCACTTGTGCGTTCGTTTGGCAGAAGTTTGTACATTCTGTCAACGTAGCAGGCTCGCGATCCATAACCACGACCAGTTCCGCGATTCGACCCGTTGACCGGTCATCCTCTGCATCCAAGTACCGGACTGCATGTTTGAGTAAATCGTGTGCGGTCATCTGTGAGGATATGCTGATACGTATGTCGTGCAACAGTGACGACCATGTCTCCTCTGTTAATCTCGTCGGGGTGAAGACAAGAAAGATGAGTTCGCATCGAGATGAGACGTGGGCTGCCATCCTCTCAGCCAGTGAGCAGCAGTACTGATCACGTCGGCTCGATGATCAGATACTGGTATTTGGTTTGTATCGTGGAGTGATCAATAGGTGAAGGTACACGTAGACTCATGAGTGCGAAGGGAAATTCTGGTGAGCGTCACGTGTTAAAGCAGCGTCAAGCCATGCCTCTTCGGGATGGCTTCGCGACCTCATCTGTTCTCGGGTTCACCATACGGATACTGTCAGTACTGTATAGTGTACACATCGTTGTACTCGGCAATGTCGGAGACACCAGACGGTAGCAGCTGTAACTGTATGTGACATGCGCGTGTCATTTTGATAAATTATGGCAAGCCTCGCTCGCTCTCAACCCGATACTGTACCGCATGTGGTAGGCCACGACTACAAGCTACAAGGTTGAGTACATTGAACGCTTCCTTGGCTCATTTTCCGTCATCTGAGCCTTTCTCCCTCCCTCCCTCCCTCAAGATCGGTCGTGGCCGCAATGGACGAGTATCCTGTCTTGATCGTGGGAGCAGGTAAGGGCTCTGATCGGAAAGTGAACCTCCTCGTCTGACCGTCCAAGGTATCACCGGCCTACTCCTCGCCCAAGGGTTGAAAAATGCGAGCAGTACCAGGCCTTGCTCACTCGCGACTTTACTAACCCCGAGCGAAGGCAAACATCAAATTTGCCATCTTCGAATCTGAAGAATCCGCACAAACCTACCGGCTACGACAGTGGGGTCTGAGCATTCACTGGGCCGCACCGCTCCTACATGAGATCCTCCCGGACGAGCTTTGGGGCCGCATCCACGAAGCACCATGTGACCCGTTCTACACCAACCCTTACATCGAGCATCTAAACATCTACGATGCCTCGAATGGCGACAAGCTGACCCAAGTGCCGGAAGCACACCATATGCGTCTGAAACGGGCTCGGATGAGGGCTTTCTCCGCCCAGGGCATTGATGTGCAGGTATGGCGTTCCCCACGCCCTACAAATGAAACCCGCTGACGATGGTGCAGTACACCAAGGAGCTGGCGGCTCTTCAGAAGTCAGATGATGGCAAGACCGTCTCGGCCGTCTTCGAAGATGGGACTCCCGCCACCGGTTCTGCACTCGGCGGCTCGGACGGGACTAACTCTCAAGCCCGCCGTGTATTGCTAGGAGAGGAATCCCTCGACCGCCGACAACCCGTTTGTGTCCTTAGCGCGACAGCACAATAACCCAACGCTGAGCAAGCGCTGTTCTTGCGACAGCTACACCCTACTTTCTACGTGGGCTTGCACCCAGATGGGGCGATGTTCTGGGTTTCACGTATACACCAAGTCTCCCAATCAGTAATTTCAGCTTAACCGTACTGAGACTTTTCACAGCAATGAGCATCAACGACATCAATGACCCTGCGACCTAGAAGTACCAGATCTTCGCCAACTGGCGTGCTGTCACACCTAAAGAGCGCAAGGATCTACTGCCCGAGTTGAAAGCATGGGTCTCCAAACTCGCCGATCCCACTTCGTTGCTCGCTCAAACCCACGCTCATCTGCGCGGCGAGAAGTCTCTGGCTGACGCGATGGCCGAGTACGACGCCGAGATGATAGCGCGAGGGGGCGATGAGGTAAGCGTCAGTTTGCAGAGTATGCATTTATTGATGACCTGGGAGCTGGTGCAGGAGTTTCCGCTCTTCAAGAGAAGCGGCGACCTCAGCGAAGCTGCTCTGAAAATTTATTGGTAGTAAGCCGTCTGTTTGAGCTGCTACCGCGGTTGTCACGAGGTCTTGTTTTTTTGAGCATGACACACTTGAGCCGTAGTGCTGATCGTGTTTTATCCTGGTCACAGGAACGGCACGGAGTAGATTGTTAATCTGCAGAGAGACTGAGCCATCACCAGTAGCCGACTAGACTTGTGATCAAGACTGCAAGCACGCTGGGACAGGTAAGCGTGTCAGTACCAGTGTCAGTACCATGTTCACTACTTGCCATCCCGATGCACTCTAGCCGCACTGTGATAAATCACTGTCTCCTCCCAAGAGCATCTCTGAAATTACTCATCCGACTCGCCATACTGCCCACCGCGCTCCCACGCTGCATGCTCAACAACGCATCCTCCAGCGCCGACTGCGTCACGCTCGCATCGTCCAAATCGCTGAAACTGCTGCCCATGCTGGGCGAGCCTTCACTGCCCTCCTTCCTGCTATGTCTGGGACTGAGACTGGTGAGCTGCGCTCGCTGCTTTGGACTGATCGGCCCGGGGCGTGTTTGTGCACTGCTGGTGTTGCTCTCACTCGAGGCTGGTGCGTGTTGAGCCGAGCTGGCTGACGAGGCGGAGGATGAAGGTGGTGGTTCGGTCTTCGCTTTGCTTTTACTCGTTTGTGGCGGTTGAGTTGGCGCGGTCTGCCGTTTTAAAGGTTCTTGCGAGGTGGAGCTCGGATCTTCTTTCGATGGTTTGACCGCAGCGGCGAAGGGCAGATAACCTCCGGAGTCATCGTCATCTTCGTCGTCCTCGGCATCGCCGTCTGAGCTCACCGTGCGCATGAGCGGTTTCTTCCCAAGCGGCGCTCTTCGAAAAGCCTGACTTCGCGCAAGTGCAGATGGTTCGTCCTCGGACTCCGTCTCCGACGCTTCGTCGTGGCCCAGAGCAGACTCGTCGTCATCGTTCCCCGCCGGCTTTTGAGGCGGTGGTGGCCGTCGCTGCGATCCGCTCGAGCTCCGGAACGCTCGCTGCAGAGGCTGCTTGCCGCTCGCCAGCATCCGACTTTGCGTGACTGTAGTCGTAGAAGGAGTCCTGGATATCGGTGTCCCTGGCACACTACCCAATTCGCCCGCTGCGCCTGGTAGATCCTTTCGCACCGCGGCAACTGATGGCAATCGTGAATCTTGTCCATATCAGCCCATCGCCCTCCAGAACATGATTCGGACACTTACCTTTACTAGCCGTCCTCTGCATACTCACACTACCCACCGCAGCCGCCGTCCCAGAAGCGCTCGCGCTCTCAGGTGGCATCGGACTAGGCGCAGCAGACGACGTGGCGGAGACCCCCAATTTCTGCATCTGCTTCTTCATCCCCTCGAAATGTCGTTCGTACAGCCATGCCGCCTGTTGCAGTAAGAAAGGCAAGTCGACCTCGAATCGGACCGCGATGGCCTCCCAATCGAGATCCCGGGAGTTGGACGCTTTGGAGATGAGTTTCCAGAGCGCTTTGTCTTTGACGGCATCCCACACCACGGGCGGTGGATCTGGGAAGTTCTCCGGGCGTAGAAACGGTAGTCGGATAAAACAGGTGTAGTGTATGGCTGGGTCACTCCGGGCTTGGAGAGGCTGCTTGCCTGGAGCGACTTCCGGAGGAGGCGTCATGGCAACGGCAAAGTTCTGGCGTGAATGAGCTGTCCTACGCATAGTATCAGCTGCCGGCACCGCTGCTGAGAGCAACCGGATAATCTTTGGTTGATCCCAAAGGCCACCGGTCGATATCAGTAAGTTCTTGTTCAGCAGGACGTTGAAGCGAGGTACAGAAGCCAGCTCGGCAAGGCACGTGATTGATTGGGCTAAAGTGAAACAAGGCCACCGCATGCGGCTTGCATGTAGACGATACACATGGACTCTGCAGAACTTCACACGTAGCATTTTGCAGAACAAGGTTTCATTGCACAGGAAGCAGGCAAAACGAGATCGCGAGCACGCGGACAATCACCGCGACTCTGCAGATCTCATATTCCCATCTGAATCTACCACATGCCACCGTACGCCCACCACAAAACAGCGCTCAGATAGTGGTCTCGTAGGCGATCGGCGCAATGCTCTCGGGCTTGTTGTCCTTCGCGCTCACCGTCCGGTCCCCCCTCGGCATCGCCGGCTGCCTCTTCAAGTGCATGTGGGTACCCTCCTCCTTCGCCTTGCGCTTCTTCTCCGCGTTCGTCTTGACACGGGTAAGGAACTCCTCTCTGCTGCGCGAGTGGCGGACGTGCTCGATGCGAACGTTGATACGCTTCTCGATGTAGCGGTTGCCGACTTGTCTGTAGAGGATGACGCCGACAGCGGACTTGGTCACGTTGTAGACGACACCGGTCTTTCCGTGGTAGACCTTGTAAGGCTGCATCGGCCGTCAGCGCATGCTCGATTCTGTCCAGCTGTGTCTGCCATTTTGCTTTGACTGCGGGTCTTGGCATTTCGAATCGCGAGACGTACCATGCCCTTCTGGACTGCACCGTTGGCGACCACGTCCACGATATCTCCCACACGGTACTGCTTGAGGTATGTCGAAAGCGGGATCATACCCTTCTTCTTGAAGTCGCGGGAAAAGGCTGGCGCAAAAAGTCAGCACGACATACTGAATCCTCATCCCTCCTCTTGCTTGTCCATGAAGGTCCGTATGCCAAAGCATCTCCTACTCTTTTCCTTTCCCCAAATCGCTCATATGAGGTATGTACTGACCATAGCGAGTGCCCGCTCGGAGACCTGCGGCGTGACCCATTGCGACGGTTGTTCAAGGCTGCGGCGTGTTGTTAGCGAATCGGTGCGGATGAGGGTCGGTGAGTGAGCATACGTCGAGGAGTTAGTCGTGAACTGTGGATTGTTAGTACAAATGAAGGTCTATCACCATGTATCTGCTTGACTTACAAATCGCTGCGCGCTTGTCTGATACACTCGATGCTGTCGAAGCGCACATCTCGAATTCCGCAAAGCCAAGATTTTCGCTTAGCGAGATGGTCCGTGCGTTCTTCGTGCACTCCACGCAGCCACGAAATCTTCGAATTTCGGAAGTTCACTCCAACAGAATCGCGACGCCGCACAATCACCGACAACAACTGCGACCATGGCACCGTGAGTCTACCCTGTGGCCGCATTGAAAGAGCAGATTCGAGGGAGGTCAAAGATGCAATGAAGGGCGATGCTGGAACACCGACCGACAACACGCGACGTGGGCGATGAGAGAGCACCTTGTCCAGCTCCCATCGCTCTATACATGCCTACAAACCCACTGGTCCAGCGAGTATATCAGCACTCGATGCTTGAACAGCCTGGCGGACACTACTTCAGGCGCAAGATGGAGAGCTCAGAGGCTTGCGACATTGTTGCAGAACAACGAAGGAACCACAATGTGCCACAACACACTGCAAGAGCCGCACTCTGTTCGGTCAAATTATCGCCATTGCATCTCAACCTCTCTCGGAACTGCTTATTACATTGCGCACCAACTCCCCTCCAAATTGAGTGCTGCTGACGATTCCACAGACGCAGTTACTCCAAGACCTACAAGGTCCCCCGTCGTCCATTCGAGTCGGCGCGTCTGTCAGTACATTCCCATGGCCACTGAGCGTGAGCTTGCTCCGCTCAAGTCAGTGGTATCTAACATGACACAGTGACTCCGAGTTGAAGATCGTTGGCGAATATGGTCTCCGCAACAAGCGTGAGGTGTGGCGTGTCATGCTCACCCTCTCCAAGATCCGTCGTGCCGCTCGGTAAGTCGCGGATCTGCAGCACGTTGTGATTGACAAGGACTGACATTCTTCCAACAGTCAACTGCTCACGCTCGACGAGAAGGACCCGAAGCGTCTCTTCGAAGGCAACGCCCTCATTCGTCGTCTGGTCCGTGTCGGTGTGCTCGACGAGTCCCGCATGAAGCTCGATTACGTGCTGGCCCTCAAGGTTGAGGACTTCTTGGAGCGCCGCCTCCAGACTTGCGTGTACAAGCTCGGTCTCGCCAAGTCGATCCATCACGCCCGTGTCCTGATCAGGCAGCGTCACATCCGGTAAGCTTGCTTCCATGTTACATACTTTGAGTTCACTGTGCTCACATCATACAGCGTCGGCAAGCAGATCGTCAACGTGCCATCGTTCATCGTTCGTCTCGACTCGCAGAAGCATATCGACTTCGCTCTCACCTCGCCGTTTGGTGGCGGGCGTCCAGGGCGTGTCCGGAGAAAGAAGGCCAAGGCTGCGGAGAAGAAGGACGAGGGTGAGGGTGGCGAGGAGGAGGAAGAGGAGGAGTAAGTTCTTGTCTTTTCCAAGTAGCTTCTCACTCTGCGTTCACAGACGCATAACAACGTGTCGATCGGGTCATGCGCAACACACGATAGCTCTATGTGGTACGTGGGCGCATGGAGGAAATTGGCGACTTCTTAAAGGTCTTCCTCGGGTCAGAGATCGTACTTGACGTGCTTCCCAGGTTCGTCTCACTGTCCACGTTTCTCTCGTACCACTGCCCATGTCCACACGCCTCAGCAACTGAGAAGTCGCGCCTTCCTCAGTCCAACATCTTCTCCTTGCAGCGCCAAGGCTACACGTGACCTCGTCGTGTGGAGCGGCGTCTTCAGGTTTTCGCACTTCCTTCTCTTCTCTTTCAACACTCCATCTGTCCCCTCATCAGTGAACCATCGCCACCACTCGCAACTATGGTTGAGTCTCCGAATGCAGCAAGTACTGCATCACTCAATCGGCCAAGCGATGCGGCTACGGCGGCTGAGCCTGTAAAGAGGCCCGCTCGGGTGACCACACCGCAATCTGCATATGCTTCAACAGGGAGCACCGAACCGCCAGCCAAGCGCTTCAAGTAAGACCATTAGCTACCAAACCGCATAGGCATGGTCTGACATGCTAGCAGACCCGACTACTCCGACACCGTCACCATTCGAGTCGGCCCTACAGAGCATGACTTCACTGTGCACAAGGCTACTATATGCCGCTATTCCCCCTTCTTTACCGCTGCTTGCTCGCAGAGGTCGGTGAAGGGCAAAGCTACGGTGGTCCGATTGCCGGAAGCCGATTCCAGAGTTTTCGGTGTCTACGTGCATTGGACGTATACGGAGAAAGTTGACATGGTGTTCCTGTGGGATGCATCCGACGACGACGCACGCGTACCTGTCCTACACTTAGGAGAGGTGTGGATCCTAGCCAATTATCTCCAAGACACACGGCTTTGCAATCGCGTCTGCGACATGATAATTCAGAGGTACCAGCAGAAGCATTCGTGGCTTCATCCCAAGCCTCTACAAGGCATCTGGGAGCACACGGTGCTTGATTCGCCCCTTAGACGCCTGGTTACCGACTTGACGGCTGCATATGTCACGCCGCAAGACATAATCATGTTTGGACAGCAGTACCCGACCGAGATCATCATCCATCTAGCGACCAAATTCGCTAGTGGCGAAACGAGGAAGGCTGCATTTTCGCAGCAGGATCGCTGCAAATACCACATTCACGAAAGCGGTGCGGAAAAGTGCTTATGAAGCTTGAAGGGTGATGACGAAGATGGATTGATGGGTCCGAAGAATATGATGTGCGCACTCAAGTGTCGGCGTTATGGCTGCGTCTGGAGTTGACAGAGCTGACGCCCCATGCCCAACAACGTGTTGAAGGTCTCTTTTGCCCGATTTTGTCCTTTCGCATTACTCCCGTCTTCCGAGATAACTACCATCACACACCACAAGCTAAAGATTTCAAAACAGCCGCAAAGGCACAGTCTCTTGTGATCATGCATTTCCAGCGCAGCGCAGCAGATGTTCGTCATTAGTGCCTACTGCGAACTTCTTTGCTGATAACTGCAATGACCAGACTACTGTACCATGAGCATCCTCGCGTGGACGACAAACATCGCCCGTACTCTAGCGATAAGGCTCGCGCTCTGCAATACGGATCTCGAACATTGCTATGCTCTCTGCTTACTGTGTGTACCTTGACAGGACTGGATCGAGCACGCTCGACAAGCCTCAAATTGCCTGACATTGGACGACGAGACGCTGCCACGAGGTAAGTATCTTTCAATTGCTCTCAAGTAAGATATAGTGGGAGAGCGACTGATCGCAGGCCATTGATCTCGACAGCCAACGTGAGCAGCGTTGAAGTCCAAACGTTGTCCATCCGAATTGGGAAGCACCAGACTACCATCATCAATTAGTACTAGCTTCCGCAAGCGTGCCGTGCCGAGCGCTCTGAACATCGGTTCCTTTCGTCTTTAAGCAAAGGAACGTCGAGCAACAGGAACTTTACTTCATCGCCTATACGCCATGATCTGGACCGGTTCCTGCCCTTCAGCCATCACCCCTACCACGGCGGGGTGCTTGGATGTTGAAGCGGTAAGGTCAAGCTAATGCCGCTCACGACATCGTTCGTGTCCTGGGCGGACAATCTCATCGGTCACTAGCCGTTCAAGACAAGGCCATGAAATGACTCCACGAGACATTCTGTCTGTGATCTCGTGCGCAGAGTCGCCGGCTGCTCCGCGGTCCCCCAAAGCGGCCAACCATCCTTCACGGCCCCCAACGAGGACGATCGGTCTGCTTGCCGGTCTTCCTAGCGATGCTGACGAGAAATGCTGCACCTGGATGTCCACGTTACCTACAGCACAGAATATGCCTCCTCCTCCTCCTCCTCCTCCTCCTCCTCCACCACCACCATCACATGAGGAGGTGACCCTACTGCAAGCACTGCACGCGAATGCACGCGTCCTCGTATCCTGCCGTCTCTGCCGTCGCTTCCGCCTACTCTGCAAGGCGATGCCACCATGGACACCCTGGCCTGCCCCGCGATCTATTTCCATCTCCTCGCTTCCACAATGCCACGTTGGCGGCATAGAAATTCTCCTTGACAGGGTACCCCAGCCTGCTGACTACAGTAGCTTGAGCGGGGTTGCATTTGCGGGGTAGGGTCAGGAACGAGTCGACGACCACGAGACGACGACAGTATGAAACGACCGCCACCGGTGAGAGTCTACGTGCTTGCGGCTACATATCAATCTCGAGTCCGCGCGCATGTTTACGGCCTTCTGCGGCCTCGAAGCGGATTGCATCATGCCCTGCATGTGCAGTTATTACAGCGCTTCAAACTGCTTACTCTGGGTGCGTTACTATTTCTGGCTAAGGTGTATCCGTTGACGGCCAAGAGCATTAGGGAAGACGGCAATGAAAGAGCAGTTTCTTCACGGACGATCCAGATGACGGACAAGGCGTATGTCTCGCGGTGTCTGATCTGTCGTGTCGACGCCGGCTCGTCCATTGTCTCGCCCTACATGAACGCCTCATCAGGTACAAGTTGCAACGCACTGTCATTTCGTCCAATAATCCTTCTGACTTCACCTTCCTTCATGAAGAATATTTTTTGCCAATTGCCCATTGGCGCAATCAAATTTTTCATCAATGTACGCTTTCAATAGTCTCTCCACTCCAAGCTTATATGCATCTTCAAAATACTTTCGTAATAAGGCCGCAGTCGAGGATACTCACGAGTCACGACCAATGCAGCGGAATCCACGACCCCAAGCTGAAGACTCGTAAAGAGGTGCACCGCTTGCGCGGATCCACAAGGCATAGGCCTGGACGCCGCAGCCTGCACAAGGATTCCCATCACGAGCGACCCGAAACGGCAACTGTGTGCCTAACTTGGGCACTCCCTCCGGACGAGTCGATCGGTGAGTATCGCAGTTCAGCTGATGGAGATGCCACCGACACGCCTACTTAAGAAGCCTCCTTCTCCCCTCTGGCAGAGAAGGAAACCCAACTCCTCATCAGCAGACTGCCCATTCGATCCTCAACCCGCTCGAACCCATCACTCGTTTCCACCTTCGCTTGTCCACCAGACAGAATGCATTTCACCACCGCACTCCTGGCCTTGGTCGCCTCAAGCGGCCTCGTGGCTGCTCTGCCCAACAACCCTCCCCCGGCGTACGGCTGGTCGACCACAAACTCAAAGAGTTCGTCGACCTCGGTGGCGCCGTCTCCCTACAGCTCTCCTTCGTCCTCTGCGTCCTCGTCAAAGTCCTCATCGGCACCGCAGCCGTACAGCACCCCAACTACTTCTTCGTCTTCCTCGAGGGTTATTCCGTCATCTTCATCGACGAGCTCCTCGCCGTCGCCGCCGCCGTACAGTGCTCCGACTACTTCTTCGGCTTCATCGACGACTTCCTCCTCATCTTCCACTGAGACCTCGGCTTCGCCAACGCCATACAGCACTCCAACCATTGCTTCGTCCTCCTCTTCTTCATCGACTTCGTCGAAAACTTCGCCAACGCCGACGCCATACAGCGCTCTGGTCACTTCTTCATCATCCTCAAAGACCACTTCTTCGTCCCCCTCGAAGACCACTTCCTCAACTTCCTCATCATCCTCCAAGACAACTTCCTCAACTTCCTCATCATCCTCCAAGACCACTTCCTCGACTTCCTCATCATCCTCCAAGACAACCTCTTCTTCTTCTTCTTCTTCTTCTTTTTCTTCTTCTTCTTCCTCATCATCGACAAAAACTTCGCCAACGCCGACGCCGTACAGCACTTCCCACACCAGCAGCAAATCTTCTTCGTGGAGCACCTCCACTAAGACTACTCATTCTTCATCGACGCTGATGACTTCATGTCACACCACCCAGACATGCTCTGCCGTCTACTCAACTAGCTCGGATGTCAAGGCTACGCCGGTCACTACGACTTACACGACGACGGTCTACGCTTCGAAGACATACACGACGGATGCACCAAGCACGTACTACACTACAAAAACCTGTGAGTCATTGCTCGACAAACTCATTGAGCCGCATAGAGCTAACGAATCCCTGCAGACCAGGTGACATCAACTAAGACGGTGCTTTCGACCAAGACGGAGATCGTTCCTTACAGGAGTCAAACCCACACCGTCATTTGCTCGACGAAGCCCGTGTGGGTCTGGACTCAGTCGACCAAGCTGTACAGTACCTCTCAGACCAAACCATACACAACCGAGAGCCTGAGTACCGCCACGAGTACTACGGAGGTCGCCAAGACGTACACGACGACGGTCGCTCAGCCTAAGACGGTCACGAGCATCTTCCAGCAGAGCTCTACTCAATACCATACATCGACCGGGAGCAAATGCGCGCCCGAGACGAAGTGCACCACCAGTACCGCAGGCTGGGGCTACAATAAAGGCTACTAGAGCGACTAGGTGCGGATGAGATGAGCTTTAGCGTCGAGGCTACGCTGAGCAATGCGAACATGACATGTTTGGAGTGTTACGACTGCCATGACCAAGCCCACAGCGGCGCATTGTCTATCCTTACCCAGGCTAACCGTAGTTGATGGCGTATGAATACTGATTCGCCTTGTTTCCTGAGTCCTACCTGCCGAGATGACGTCCTTTGTCGTTACGGCTTTGCAGCAGTACACCGGAAACGTCGTCTCTCCATTGTTGCCACCCTACCGCGAATCTTGCACAAAGCGAGCAATTGCTATACTTCACAGCAAGTCGCCGAGCCTCCAGTCCATATCGTTTCACTTACAAGCGCTATTCATCATGGTTGGCAAATCGCTTCTTCTGACACTGCTCAGCTCTGGCGGCCTCGCCGCCGCCGTACGCGCTCGAGCAAACGCCCCAGCTGCTTACGGTGCGCCTCCTGCTGCCTACGGTACTACCAGCACTACCAGCACCAGCAGTGCCAGCGCGACATGCAGCTGGCTCTACTCTTCGACGTGTAGCCCCGTCTTTACGACCAAGACGGCCACGCTGTCCACGCCGGTGACCACCGCCTTGACGACGACGACCTGGAAGCCGGAAGTTTACACTACAACGGTCGAAAGTACTTTCGTTTCCACCGAGACGAGTAAGCCAATCTCATACCTTCCACATATCAACGAACAAGTGGCGCTAACATGAGGACCAACAGTCATGGTAACCACCAGCACCGTCCAAACCTCCCTGGAAACCGTCACGGTCCCTTACACAATCACCACTACGACGGTCATCTGCTCCACGGTGCCCACGACGATCCCAACCAGCAGCGCCTCCATCTCGACCTGCTCCGACACGGTCCCCGTCGTCCGGCCCAGCATCACCGTGAGCACGCTCTCAACCGAAGTGCCTCAAGTCCTCACCACCACCACACCCTGCCCGGAGACCGTGACTCGTACGTACCAGAGCACGTTCTACAGCACCACCGTGCAAAGCGCCAGCTCCCGTTGCGCGACGTCGTCGTCTTGCAAGCCGACTACCGTCACTGCTGCTACGCCCGTGGGGTATGCCAAAGTGGTTTCGAGCGCGACTTCTTCGAGGCCCGCTCCCGGGGCTTATGGGCATGGTTGGGGGAAGATGAAGGGCTATGGTCATGGCTGGTAGAGTAGGTATTGCCTGTGTAGACAGGGTGTGCTTGGAAAGAGTCTGTGTGTAGTTGTTTGTAGGACGGAACAAAGAATGTAAACGGTTCCGGTTGGTTCTCCCCCTTGCATATGAATCTGTCGTGGGGTAGACAAAGGAGAGTCAATTGGCAGGTTCAGGCGAGCTCGCCGCCGGGATGCCACACCGCGAGTACGGATTCGTGCGATTGAATTCAGGATTGTGAGAAGTCCACGCATGTAAGGCCCACAAGCTGTAGTGTCGAGATCGATATTCTTTGCGTTAAAGTCAAAAACCTCTGTCGTTGCCTTCCCCAGCGAACGTGAGCGAAGTAATGGAGGGTCTCTGAAGGCTTTGATCAGTGTATAGTCTATCATCCACATTGACGTCCCTGCAAACTCCTCGCTGGCCAAACAATGCACACCCAGACGGGTCGCGATCAGAACGGCACATCCATATCCTCCGCATTCACCTCCTGTTTTCCGTTGACCAGCCCCTGCTCCTCGCCTAGCACTTCCCGAATGAAAGCAACCAACGCAGCGACGTACTGCTTCTGACTGCTCGGCAGAAAGTGCCCTCCCGGGTGATAAATGACCCGCTGTACGCCCCCTTCCTTCCCTCTGCCCTGAACACACGCATCGACCAACCGTAAGCTCCGCGCCTCTTCGACCACCGTGTCTACCGTGCCTAGGAAGTGACACATCGGCGTCTGGATCTTCGGCACGTAGAAAGCTTGATAGAGCGCATTGGTCGAAGCGCCGAAACCCGAGTACGAGACGGCGAAGCGCACGGGCGGATGCACCGCCTCCTCGATAAACCCGGAGTCCTGCGTGAAGGCATCCGGGTAACGCATGCCGCCTTTATTCTGCGCCGACTCGAAGGCTTCCCTCCGTCCCGGTTCGAGCAAGGACGCCACCATCCCAGCCGCCGCGCCGCCTTGGGAGAAGCCGAGCACGCCGTCGAAGGGACCGTGCTCCTTGAGTGTATCTGCGATCCGAGCGAGGCCGAATTCCATGCCCTCGTAGGTATAGGGTTCGCCGTCGCCTTTCCGTCGCCACCAGCCGTAGGCTTCCGGGTTCTCTTTGTCGCCGTCTACGTCGAAGCCAGGTATGTCGGTTGTGTCTAGTTTCAACGGAGCGGTAGGATAGACGAGCTTGACGCCACCGGGGTATTGCTTGAGATGGCCTGGTTTTGGGGCGGAAGGGAAGTGCTTTTCCAGACTTTTCTTCAAGGCTTTTGTTTTGATTTCGAAGAGATGGCCAGATTGCGTGAAGCCGTGAAGCATGAGGATTTTCAGCGTCTTGTTTGGCGCTGCAGCGCCGTTGGTTGCGGACATGGTAGAATACTTTACTGCGTTGAACCCGTGGGAGTTTCTTTTGATGGAGTGCTGGGACAGAACGGCAAGCTCAGTTATAGATTTCTTACAGAATGTCCGTTTGCTGCAGACACGAGACATCGACCAGTCGCTGGGTTGATTCAGTTGGCAGATCAGTCTGGGATGAAGTAGAGGGACCAGAACACAGTTGGGAACGTCACGTGCTACTCATCCATTCAGGGTCAATGCCAAGGACCGAGCTCTCCTCCGCAACTTTCTCCAGACGGGACGGCCGAAAGACCACCTTTACCACACTACTACAAACACGGGTCATATCCACCACCTCGCTCCGAATACCTACCCTCACGATCTAGCCCCGAATCCCTCCACGTACATCTGTCGAAACATAATACACTCGCGACACCCACGAAATCCACAATGGACCAAGCAAAAGAGCTCCTAGAAATGCCGCGTGAATTCCTCAAGGACGGCCGAGGGTTCATCACGAGGTGTAGCAAGCGTGCGGCATTACCTCTCCATCTCGGCAAGCAGATTTTGTGCTAACGACGAGGATTGAGGTACAGCGGACAAGCGCGAGTTCCTGCGCATCAGCCAAGCGGTCGGCATGGGTTTCCTGATCATGGGGGTGATTGGATATGTGGTCAAGCTCAGTGCGTCACTCACCACGGGCTTAGAAGGATGCACGGATATGCTAATGCGATGGGACAGTTCATATCCCGGTGAACAACATTCTGGTTGGCGGCGCGTAGGGCAGAGGGCTGTGAAGGAAGGATACAGAGTCGAGTGAGCCCAAAGGGGGAGTCTGGCCTTGAGAGGTCATGGATGCGAAACAATATCAGTGCATAGCGTGGCGTTCGGGGGTGCAAGTTGGTGCGCGAAGCAAGGAACGGAACGAGGCCGTGAGGGGCTCATGAGATTCGGAAGCGCACAGTTGTGCAGCCCAAAGACAAGGCTATTTAAAACCATGATACTCAAGTCTCCTTCCAAGAGTCCGCAAAACACTGGTCATACCTGTACAGCCAGTCGCAGTCCCATGACGCCTCTGTTTCACGATGCCACCCATTGGGAACGTCGCAAACGGGTTACTCGTCGGCGCATATCCGTGCACGCTGCTCTCCTCAATATCTTCTTCATCTCCGCTCGACAGTCACTCCTCTTCCTCTCCATCACCCCACAACGCACCCAGACCCATCTGAGCGCGAAGCCTCGTCCGCCGGCTACTCTGCCGCTGATTGCTATGGGTACTATAATACCGATCATCATGACGCAGCTGCGCCGTGACCCTCGCGCCCATAGGCGTGGAGCCCAGACTCGACGCGTTCGCAAAGACCTCTCCACTCGCGCCCGTGGAGCCATCGAGGCCGTCGCCAACTTCGTCTCCGCCGACGCCGTCGGTCCACGAGTGCACCGTGCACGTGCCCAGGCCGTGATCCCAGCCGTTCCAACTCGTGGCCGCGATGACGGGCGCCGACGGGTGCCAGCTGCAATCACGGACAATCGTCTTCCAGACGCCACCCCGGCCGTAATAGTCGTATCGGTCCACGTACCTCTCATCGCTCGCGGGGCGGCTGTTCTTTGTTGCGGCGAGGACGTTGATGGGCTCGGCCGCTTTCGTGCCGTCCAGGTTCCACACGTAGATTTTGCCATCGTAGGAACCGGAGTAGATGTACCGACCGTCGGTGGAGCCGGGCGGCGAGAAGTGGCAGCGGATGAGCGTTTTGAGGACTTTATGGCCACGGAACGTGACGAGACTGCAATCGTGGGGGTGCGGTTGGTGGTCCTCCGTGTCGTATGGTGAGAACCTGTAATCGAAGTTGGTGGTGTAGTCCTGATGCACGTTAGTCTGTGTCCGTTTCCTCCCGCTGTACGTGGAAGGTGTTTACTCACCTGAGGGTTGAGCTTTTCGCCAACATCTGTGCTAACCATCTTCCTCAAATCCCACAACTTGCACGTCTGATCTTTTGCGTTACTAATGACATAGCGCCCATCGCCCTTCGAGTCAATGTACGTCAGACCCTCGGTGTGGCCCAAGAACATGCCCGCCGGTCTCATGGAAGCAAGAGAACGTCGATCCCAGACTTTGAGTGTTGTGTCATCCGATCCCGAATACAAGATGTGAGGTGACATCTTGTCGCCGAAACAAACGGCGTTTACATCCTCGGTGTGCCCAGGTATCCGCAGAATACTCCTCTGTGACTCAAGGTCATAGACGTATACGCTGTAGTCGCTGGTACCGGCCACGATCTCCCCGCCATCGCCACTGAAGCGCAAACTCCAGATACCGAAGTGCCCACGAGTCCTGCCCCAGCCTCCGCCTCCACCAGAGCCATGGCCACCGGATCCCATGTCGGAAAAGTCAAGTAGTCGCGGTTCCGAGTCATCGCCTTGCTCCGTGTTGGCCAGGCTGACTTGACTGCGGATACTGCTGTAGGCAAGCAGGCGGTTGTCGGGCGAGAGGGAAGCGTCGGTGATCGTCCATTGACCACCGTAGTAGTTTACTGTCTTGTAGTGTTTCCAATCGTACGGGTTCGACGTATCATACATGCGAACCTTGAAATCCTGGCCGCAAGCAAAGAAGAAGGAGCCGTCTTCGCTGAACTGACCCGAGTAGCATCGTGCGTTGAGGTTTACGATCAGATCCGCTTTCGACGAGGGGATGAGGTCCTGCGCCGCTAACGAGCTCAGTGCGCGCCTACGGCCTCTACTTTCGACGCCCATCTCTCGATCAAACATCCGCCGGGCAAGCCGTTTCCGCTTGCGCTGGGTGGCCTGCGATAATGGACTGCCGCAAGCGCTGTGACTGCATCGATCGTTCGCACCAAACGTGCCGTTCGCCATGAGCTTCTTACCCTCTTGGGAAGGGATGGGTGGGTATCTGTCACCATCGAATGTCCGTCGATGCCTTCGTCTGCTCGCGTTGTGGCCAAGATACTCGAGCTCATCGTCTTCCTCCTCTTCTTGCTCTTCATCATCTTCATCTTGCTCCTCATCCTCATCAGCAAGCTCCATGTGACGGGCTTGCGTCCGCCGCGCCTGCGCTCGGGTCGTCACACCTGTTGACGGCTGGAAGATGCCACGTATTCCGGCGTGTGAGAGAAGTTGCAAGATCTGTTGCTGGGTTACTGCACCGCAGCGGAAAACACAATCAGCTGCTCTGAACGTAGGAACGGGTGGAGCTTACTCGCTGTTGCGTCGCTGAACTAAGCCGCCCCAGAGTACTCGGTCTTCTTGCAATAGGACTGGGACCAACGCCGGGAGACGTACCTGTGATGGTCTGCGTCGGTCGTTGCTGTTCCGCTGCCTCACCACTTTGAGCAGCATGAGGGGTTTGACTTCCTTCTTCCCCTTCTTGTTCCCCCTCCTCTTCTCCGTCCTCATCTACCAGCGACTCTGGCTCAGCCGAGCTTTCCGTGCCCGTCTCGAACGTCACCTCGTCGCCATCTTCGTCTCGGAGCGTGCCATCCTCGGCATCATAGTATAGCGTTGTTTCGCCGGCTTCATCCTCCATGTCATCCGAGATCCCCGACGGCGTTGACTCTGCTATCTGTCTCACTCATCAGCGTTGTCCGCATACCTCACCGCACCAAGGCCTTCGGTTTGCGACCAGGGCGCTCGCGTGTAAGCTGGGCTTACCTCGAAGTCCATGTCGTCATCGATGCTATCTTCGGTCTCGGTATGCCATGAAGGTGCTGGCGACTCCTCTTCCCTTGACGATGCCATGATCGGGGATGGATCACAGAATATGGGGGATGGGCGACAAGACAAACAACAACGATGCTTGGATGATGTTCACGTACGAGGTGCGGTGGAGAGTGAAGCATGGCCGCATGCGGAGGAACTAGCCTGGAGACTGGAGTCCGAGCCGAAACGCTTCATCGCGGGGATAGCGGCTTTAACCCGCAATCCGTTCATTGAAACGCACTCATGAGGGTCACGTGCCTTGTTCATCGCATCAAGCAGGTATAAACCTATGCCAACGCATTCAATCCCAATGCCTACGGATAACAGGCCTAGCAGGATCCCACGGCCCATGAATCTCGTTCTTGTACCGCTGCAGCCCAATCAACCACCAGCTCGTCATGCCCATGCTCAAGCACGTTATGAGGCCGCCCAAAACGACACCGACGACACCCATCCCCCAGCCACCGCCCGAGATGGTCATGCTAAGACCACCGCTCGCCAGCACCACGAGGAAAGTCGTCAGCCACAGATGGCCCGACCAGCTGTGGTGCCGTAGGTGGCGGAGGAAAACAGGAAACAGACCAAAGACTTCGATGCTGAAGAGCGTCAGGCTGAAGACGTGAGTCGTGGTCGGCAGGCGGGAGGCGAGCACGGTGGAGGCCATAAGTGCCGCGTTCGTAGAGAGAGAGGCGGGGAATTTCACTTCCGGGCCGGCGCCGTAGTCGAAGGTGAAGACGTTAATACCCATCAGCCAACTGCTCAGGGCCCAGATGCTGTCACTACTGGTGGATTTCGTCAGAGATTTCAGAATGGGTGAGAGGCCGAGGAGCGAGCAGTAGATCAGGATGGCGGACTTGGCAGTCGTGAGACGTTCCTGCATACGTGGCGACAGGGTTGATTGCTTGCCTTGGTAGGGTGGAACATGAGTCGATGAGAACGGTATGGGATTGCTCGCTAGGTCGTCGACCGGCACCGGCGCTACCGGATGATTGACGCCAACAGAGGTGGTGCTGGGGTTCCGCGAGTGCGGTCGTGAAAGTAATCCAGCAGCACCACTCATCGGTATCGAGGGTTCTCGGTACGGCATACCGAACTCGGCCGCCGTCGAACCAGCACCCGACGCCGAGCCGCTCGAGGTCGACGCCTTTTCCTCTTCCTCCGCCACAGGCGGATCCTGCTGGCTGCCCACTCCTTCTGCTTGCTCCGCCTCCTCCCGACTCTGCCAGTAATCCCGCAACACCCATCCCCCCACCGTACCGATCGTCGCCCACCCCACGACGGTCTGCGGACTCACGCGTTCCTGAAAGATACCGGTGAAGCAGCACACGAAGATGACCACGGAGCAAACATGTTGCACAATAATGGTGCTGTCCGCAACCAAGGGCCAGAATTCGTACGGCCGCAGCCGCGGGTTCCGCTGCAAGTGATCCAGGAACGTCTCCTCGTCCGTGTAGTTGTCGGGATAGCTCTGCTTGACCCAAAGCAGTTTCTTCCACGTCCCTTTTTGCCTTCGACTCCCGCTCCGACCTCGTCGCTGCTCTCGACGCTTGCGGGCTTCGGAGAGACCGGCCGTCGCTGTCGTCACCGTGTCACTTCTGCCGAGCGGGCTGCGCTGGCGCTGGGCCTTGCGCGGCGGCGAATTGCCGTAGATCGCATCTTCGGGGTGAAGGCGAGAAGGGTCTTGCTGATGACGGATCAAGTGTCGATCTGATTGTATTGAGCTTGCGCGGGACGAGTGAGAAGGTGACGGCCGCTCGTGGGCCGCCATTGTGTTATTCTTACACGCGAAGCGTGAGGTGGACGTGGATCTTGACAAGTCCGAAGTCCGAGCGAAAGCCGACGGACCATCACTACCTTACCTAGGCATCCATGCGACAGCAAAAGTGATGAGACGGGGCCAAATTAGCTACAATTCTACACTTCGAAGACATACACGCGTACTCTTTCTATTTAATAGTGCGTTTCTTGTCCGTCATCTCGATCACAGCTTTACAACGAGCGTTTCTCGGGGTAGCTGCGTGTCCTTGCATTTGTATATGTACGGTATGTATAGTAGAGAGAGAGCGTGAATGCGACGACAAAGTACGAAGGCCTCCGCCAAGCCTGCCAGCCGTCTCACTTTTGCTGTCGCATGGATGCTAGGTACCTACTACATACATAGTAGGTATTGACACATGCGTGCACTTCCCCTATTTACGTCCTACACTACCATTCAAGACTATTCCAATCCCTCTCGACCTCCTGCTCGAACATCCCCACCACCTTCCCAACCCCACTCCTCGCCACATCCAACTGCGTATTCGCCTTGACCCGGCTATAAAACACCGGGCAATCCCTCGAATCGCACTTGACCGCCTCATCCAACGCCAAGCCCGCACAGCTGTGGCACACATCCTCCATATCTCGCGCTTTCGTCTCCGCCGCCCTCAGCTTCCGGCGCAGCGCGAGCAACGTCTCCTGCGTCTTCTCATACCGGCAAGGTCTGCACAGCGGCAGCTGCACACCCTCGGCCTGCGGCGGGACGGGCGGTAATTTGGTCCTGCAGATCAGGCACAGGGAACTGCCCATGTAGCTCTCCATCGTCTTCCGGCCCGTCTTACCTTTCCCGTCGACCTCTCCATCTTTCGGACCGCCCAGCATCCGGATCCGCTGCACCTTGGGCATCTCGTCGTACCACTGCCGCACATTCGCTCCCACCAGGTTGAAGATGCGCTCCAGGGGTGGGATCAGGTTCTTGTTGATGTAGTACTCGGCGTCGAGCTCCGCGTTTTCGTCGTAGATCAGCCGCTCGGGTTCGACGCAGCGTTCCCACAGCTTGGCGCCCGGCCCACCAGCAATCACCACGTAGGGCACGCGCTCGCCGTACTGTGGCTCCGAACGAGGGTCACGCAGCATCCGACGAGTCGCGATCAGTGCGCCGGGCGGCGGGGGGCCTTTATCGGCGTAAGTGCCCAGCTTGACCTCTTTCGCGAAGCAAAAGTCCTGGACGCTGATCCGCCCGGTCATGATTTTCGTGCATTGAGCCTGGAAGTAGCGCTTGATCTCACTCAGATCCGAGGTGCGGAAGAGGAGTTTCAGCGCTTTTTCCTCGATCTTCTGCTCTGCGGGCGTGCCGTCTCTGCGCACCGTCTCGATGCCCTTGGCGTCGAATTCCGGCTCGGTCTGGTTCGGATGTTCGTATTTGAAGCCGACGTAGCGTTTCTTCGCGAGCAAGACACACGGATGGTAGACTTTCTCGAACTTCAGCTTGATAGGGCGTGGGTTCAGATCCGTGACGGCTTTGGCAATCTCGTCACCGATCTTGAATGCGTCAGCTCGCGTGCGCCCTTTCAGATAGACGAACAAGCTGTCAGTGTCGCCGTACACAACCTCGGCACCCCACTTGTCCACGGAATGAATGAGTGCGATCGCTTTCTCCAGCGTCTCGCGGCCGGTTTGCACGATGCTGTCGGCTATCTCAGAGCATGGCATTCTCCCCGAGAACGAAGCCGATGTATAGCCGTACGTGACATTGGCGATGAGCTTGAGTGCAAGCTGTCTATTGTTGAGAAGCTGCTGCAAGGTCTTGTCGTCCTTGTCAACCTTCATGCCGCTCTTGACCATGACCCGTGTCTCCAGGATCTCGCCCAACATTTTCGCCAGCAGGCTTTTGCGCATCTCCGGTTTGACATACATCATGCCGTTCGGCGCGATGTTGAGCTTGTCCTTGACCAGCTCCAGCAAGCCCGGTGTCCGCTTGAAGTCCGCAAACCCGAGCTTGTTCGTCCCACGCCAGTTGACTGCGCGTCCTAGGCAAGTGGAGTAGCAGTAGTTGTACGCGATCATGACACTTGGGTAAAGCGATTGGAAGTCCAGCACAAGCAGCGGGCTGTTGTAAAACGCTGACTGTGGCTCCATGACCAGTGGCAAGCACTCAAGAGCGTTCTGCGCCCCCACCTGCTTCCGAGATGGCGACACCAGGACGAACGACTCAGGTTTCGCGATACGAAACATAAGAGATTCGACCTTGTACTGTGACCCTCGACTGAACACCGAGAAGAAGTCCACGCCGAGCAGACGGGCCTGTTCAGACGTTCGGGGGATGAGCTCGTTCGCGTCCAGTATCTCTAAGTCGAGCTTGGTGCGGGTAATGATATAGTCGAGCACTTTCGCCAGATCCCTTGGCTTCTTGCTCTGGTACCATCGCGTGAGCGTAGCGAAAGCGTAATGCGGCACCCGTCGATGGAGGACGTGGAAAACCACATTCTCCATGGTGTACTGCAACAAGTTGAGCTCCGAGCGCATGGCCCGCCAGATGTTGATCGTATGGCGACCCGTGATGCGGACGGTAGACGTGTGGGTGAAGCCCCAGCGGTCGGCGTCTTTGCCAAAGCGGCCGTGGGATTGCGACTTCATCCTGGAGAACTCATCAGGCAGATTGAACTCGAACTTCAGCCTAGCGCGTTCTATGAGGTAACCCCAGCTGCCATTGTGCACCTCGTACCCCGTAAGAATATCCGGATCGTAGGTGCGAACGACGTCGACCATGCGGTTGATGAGGTCAAGCTCATCGTCCTCGGCGTCCAGTTGTACCCTGTTACCAACAATGCGACGAATCCTTTCTGGAAGCTCGGCATCCTGACTAAGTACCACGATACCCAGTTTTGCCTCCTCGTCCATCTGTTCATCAGCTATGCACCACACTACGAAGCTGATCTCGTCTCTCTCCGGATCTGGAGCCAGGTCGCCGCGGCTGTTGACGTGCACTTCGAGACTCATCGTACTCATGTAGCCAGTCTCATGCTGTACGCTCGTGCTGGCTTTGCGCTGCGAGTACTTGAACCCATGCTTGTTTTTCTGCGTCGGACCATCAATTTGGGATAGTTTGGCGGCCGGTCGACTCTTACGCGGGAGCTGAGATGCTGACAGTGAACCATCAATTTCAAGGCGATCGAGATCGTCCTCCGTCGACGTGATTCCCACCGTCTTCAGCCAGTCCTGTACCTCGCGGAAAGAAGGCGCAGGCTTCGAAATCTCCCACGTTGTGAGCGAGCACTGATACTGTCGCCGCTGCTCAAGTACTTGATCTTTGACTCTGTCGACAACGATGCCTTTGCCACCATGCTCGAATCCATGCTTGTCAAAAGCTTGGAGGTATGGCAAAGTATTACTCTCAAGTCGGAACTCTTGCCCGGCATACTCTCTGGCACGTTCGGGCACATCCTTCTCGTTGCTGTAATAGGCATCTTGATATATCACCTGGGGTGTAAGAGTAGTCTCCACTTCTTGTGCTGATGGTGGCAACGCGCCAAATACGAAAACGTCGGAATCAGCACGCACACGAAAGCCCGAGGCGTATTGCGCCAGGATCTGATCGTTGACTTGCGATGAGCCCTTTACACCTCTTGACGAGATGTCAGTCTCTAAGCTAGACGCAGATCGAACACTGCCCGAGTTGTGCGAGCTGAACGACGTGTCCTTACGCTGAAGCCCCGAGTGTTTTTGCGGGATGTGCGCCAGATCCTCTCTTTGACTAAGTCGGAGAGCGGTGTCAGGATCATGCGCGTTCTTAACGACTGGAAATGAAAGCTTGTTCTTTTGTGAGAATTGGGAGGACGACTGAGAAGGAGGTTGCCCGGACGGCGGCATCTCGTGTGCAGCAACCTGTTGTGATGTTTTGGGGATGTGCTGCGAATTTTCAGGTGTGTACAAAGACCCGTGAAATCGGACAGGCTCTTTGGGTGGAGCGTCTTTGACTCGGAAAGACACGTGCTTTGGTTGGTAGTCTTCAGCGATGGGCCCCAATTTGGCCCTCTTGAACCGACCTTGGCTACCACTTGGGGCAGAACGTTTCAAGGACTGCCCTTGCTCGACAGCATCGATGGTTTCTGTTGGTATGTGGTGCTCTCCGACATGTTCAGCAGCAGCTTCGATCTGCTCACTGTCGCCTTCGACTTTAGCCTCGCCCATCGCTCCGTCGATGGCAGCTGCTTTTAGCTTTTGTCTCTGCGTCAACGCTTTGGTACGCGCAATCTCTTCGTCGCTACCGTAGTCCTCATCCTGAGCGACTTGGGCAATGCTGCTCACGTCTACGACCGCATCATACTCAGCATTGTCATGATCATCGGATGCCTCAGCGTCACGCGTGTGAATCGTATCATCTGCAACGTCTGCTCCCTGTCGCCCGCCTTGCTTGGCCAACAGTGCTTCCTGGAACAGCTCTCCCACGCTTTCGAGCACCGACAGTAACCCGTCACCAAGAGTGCCCTGACTGATAAAGCTCTCAAACGACACCCCGCTAACTCCCCGAGCCTGTCGTTCCTCTCGTGCCAGCTCGTCCACCTTCTGTCGAAGCTCATCTTCGTGAATCCAGCCACCTTTGTTGTCATTCCTCGGATCGGCGGACATGCTAACCAGAACCTCTGGCGGAAACGGCGAAGATGACGGGTCTGTCAAGCCCATGCGGAGCTTACGCCGCCGAGTTTCATCCTTCCACAAGCCAGCCATGGAGTGTACCAGCTTCTCCTCAGGCGGCAGGTTCTCCAGCGAGGCCAGCCGCTCAATAAACGAATGATGCAGCTCCCGCGGTTGGATTTCATGACGATTGAGGATATCCTCGACGCGAATGTCGAGCTCAAGCTGGCAATGACTCTGTCGCGGGAACTTATCCGCGTCCAGGAGTTGTTCACGGGGAATGGATTGGTCATGCCAAACGTGTCCCGGGTCTTCCAATAGCTCCCACTCCGGGACGGGTTTCCGAAAGTGTGGCTTATCTGTTTCAATGTAGGCGCAACCGTACAAGTTGAAGTCGCACATCCATTGCAGTAGATACTGCAGATGCGCTTCGTATGGCTGGAACACACGCTTGAGGATCGCGCCTTGCTGCAGGAGATCGGCGAAGCGTGTCATGTGGACGGGGTTCAGGAGATAGATCTTGAGATAAAGCTTGTGTCCAACGTTGTACCCGAAGAACGGTACGCCTTTAACCAAGCTTATGTGAGCTACGAAGGCGGATTTGCGTGGCTCGTCATACGGATTGCGCCGGTATGAGAGCGCGAGAGCATGGTCTATGGAGTGTCGCAGGGTATTGATGTAGTCGTCCACGTTCTCTTTCTCGAGTGAATTGGTGTATGGCACATAAAGGTATGGAAAGGCGCCATGGATGTGGGCGCAGACCTTCTGGCCTGTTTCCGTTGCGCCGAAGACACGGATCACTGGAACTTGAGGCAGATTGGTGCGCTGGGTGGAAGAAGTGGTCGGCGAGCCCCATATCGGCGGATCGAGGGTGGATGGCGCATTCTGGTAGTGGTCCACGCAGTTGAGTCTGACGCGGAAGACTTCTGGTTTAGCCATGATCGCGGAACTGTGGTATTGATGTCATCTTGTCTCCATGAGCGAGAAGCCGTAGTAGCGGCACGACGGACCCGAGGAGTAATATCGTCTGCGCGAATACGAGGTCGGGCGCTGCGGTATGGACGCGTTGGTCTCGCGGGATGTTTACGTGCCTGTCCAGACAACCTCGCCTTCTATCTAATCTGATTGAGGGTCGGATCTATCCGGCAGACTACTGGATTGCCAAGATCTCTATCACGTGCCGTACGTCGTCTGCCTTCCCATTACAGACATTACGCCAGGACGACAGAGTGTATGCATCGTCACACCAGCCGTCCTGATGACCGGATCCTCGACGTTAGCATTTCCAGCAGACCGAAGCTACAGTCACAAGCTTCAGTCTCGGACTCTCGGTTCATGCCCTGGCTAGCAAGTGTGATGATGATACATATCGAGCTGTCTGAACTCTGGAGCAGCAAGCGGCACAGTTGCGTGACTGGGAAAGGCATTACTGTCGGATTTCGAGTATGGTCCGATTCGATGGACATCACCGGACCTCATCCACCACAAACCAAAGCAAGAAAACGGGCCGATTGAGCAATGCGCGGGGTCATACATCATGTCCTCCCCCACCGCCTCCGCATCCACCTCCACCTCCAACTCCGCGCCAGCTGCACAACAACAAGGAACTCCACCGACTCCATCACCTTTGGCTGCAGGCACAAGTTACAACTGCGGGGATTTTTCCTTAGCCCGCGGGCGGCGGTATACCCAAAGCGCGCATGTGCTTGGGCATTGATGTCTTACCCGCCGATCTCCTGCCGCTTGTGCGCTCTCCTGCGCGCTATTGCACCTGTATTGCCCGGCATTGTCCTGCCTCGCCTGGGCGTTTGTCAGTCTCGTGAACTCGCCGATCACATGTGCTGCCGTTCTGCAGCTCCACTTCACCCTTGCGCGCTTCTCTTCCCTATCATCATCTTGCGTTGATAATCTTTTGTCTCGAGCCGAGGGCCACGGCAGTTGCGAGCTAGAAGGTGGTATAAGACCCCTGCCCGCCCAAGTATCCTGCTCTCGCTCGTTCATTGTATCGAGTTGAACACAGGCAACCTTTCGTTTCCGCGGGCTCAATGGCGACACTCAAGCGCATCGTTTGCGCTTCCTTGGCCGTTGCCGCCACCACGGTCTCTGCAAGCCCCCTCGGCCCTCTCCACAACCTCGTCCCGCGTCAGAGCAGCTCCGGGGACCTCTCTCAGTGTCCGGGTTACAAGGCGAGCAACGTCAAGAACTCGACCTCGGGTCTGACCGCAGACTTGACCTTGGCCGGCACAGGCTGCAATGTCTACGGGACTGACCTGGGCGACTTGACATTGACTGTCGAATATCAGACGGGTAAATCGCATCCATCTTTGCAAGGCATGCATCAATGACTGACGAGAATTATCTAACAGACCAGCGTCTTCACGTCAAGATCCAAGACGCCGCGGACCAAGTCTATCAAGTCCCCGAATCTGTTCTGCCTCGTCCAGCCTCTGACAGTGCGTCCGCGGGCTCCGCAGAGCTCGAGTTCCACTACGTCGAGAACCCATTCAGTTTCTCCGTCGTCCGATGCAGCAATGGCGAGGTGTTGTTCGATACTTCGGCGGCGAACATCATCTTCGAAGACCAGTACCTCAGGCTCAGGACGAAGCTTCCAGCGAGCCCCAGCTTGTATGGACTAGGCGAGCATACGGATCCTTTGTAAGTTGGCAGGAATGCCATAAAGAGGGACGTGGAGTGGGTGGCTAACCCGCGGTTGTAGCATGCTGAACACCACCAACTACACCCGTACCATCTGGAACCGCGATGCATACCTCACGCCAGCGGGCACGAACTTGTACGGCGACCATCCGGTGTACTTCGACCATCGTGGTGCCAATGGCACTCACGGTGTCTTCCTCCTGAACTCCAACGGCATGAACATCCGCATCGACGACACCGACGGCCAGTACCTCGAGTACAACACTGTCGGCGGTGTCTTGGACTTCTACTTCGTCAGCGGGCCTTCTCCCGTTCAAGTGGCACAGCAGTATTCCGAGATCGTCGGCAAGAGCGCACTTATGCCTTATTGGGGCTTTGGCTTCCATCAGTGCCGTTACGGCATGCAAGATGTGTACGAGGTAGCCGAAGTGGTCGCGAATTACTCTGCCGCCGGCATCCCATTGGAGACGATGTGGACCGACATCGACTACATGTATCTGCGAAGAGTCTTCACGTTGGATCCCGACCGCTTCCCTCTCCACCTCATGCAGGAGTTGGTGTCGACCTTGCACAGCCGTCAACAACATTACATCGTCATGGTCGATCCCGCAGTCGCCTACCAAGACTACCCAGGATTCAACAACGGCGTGCGCGACGATGCTTTCCTGAAAACCGCCAACGGCTCTGTTTACAAGGGCGTCGTTTGGCCTGGTGTGACGGCATTTCCTGACTGGTTCGCTCCCGGCACGCAAGGCTACTGGGATGGCGAGTTCGACAGCTTCTTCAACGCCGACACCGGCGTGGATATTGACGCCTTGTGGATTGATATGAACGAGGCCAGCAACTTCTGCCATTACCCTTGCACCGACCCCGAGGCTTCGGCACTCGCCATGGGTGACCCACCGCGTCCGCCGCCAATCAGACTCGGGAGCCCGAGACCGATCGCTGGCTTCCCGGCTGACTTCCAACCGCAATGCAAGGCAGAGGTGACCTTCAACGTCAACGCTTCGACGTTCTACGGCGAAAACATCCTCATCCTTGGTCCGTCATTAGATTGCTCAGACGATCTCTTTCTTTTCTAGAGTGAGGCTGACACCATGTAGGCAGCGCCACCACGCTCGGTAGCAACGATGTCAGCAACGCGGTTGGCTTGAGCGCGAACAACTACCCTATCTGGGGTCAGACCATCGACATGCCGCCAAACAGCACCTTCACCTACCACTTCGTGCGCTCTGAGCCGGATGGGAGCTACGTGTACGAAGCCGCCAACCGCTCCATCACGACTGGTCCGTGCGGCAGCACCAACCAGAGTACTCATGATACTATCACGACTTCCTCTCCGCCGCAGTCTTCGGTTTCGAAGCGACAAACTTCTGCCGGTAAGCATTCCGTATCACGATAGAGACGATACATAGTACTGATCAGCTACTACAGGCGACGAAACCGGCTTGCCCAACCGCGACCTCATCACCCCCGAGTACACTATCAACAACGTGGCGGGCAGTTTGAGCAACCTGACGCTGAACACAGACCTAGTCCACTACGGTGGCTGGAAGGAGTACGATACGCACAACCTGTACGGCGCCATGATGTCGGAGGCATCTCGGTTGGCCATGTTGAGCCGTCGTCCGACCGTCCGACCGATGATCATCACGCGCTCGACGTTCGCGGGCTCGGGCCGACAGGTTGGACACTGGCTGGGCGACAACGGAGCGGATTGGTCCCACTACCTCATTTCCATCGCGGAGCTCCTCGAATTCGGTGCTCTGTTCCAGGTCCCCATGGTCGGAGCCGATGTATGTGGTTACGCCGGAGTGACGAACGAGTTGCTCTGTGCCCGATGGGCCACGCTCGGCGCCTTCAGTCCATTCTACCGGAACCACGGCGAGATCGGGGTTCCTCCGCACGAGTTCTACCGCTGGCCATTAGTCGCGCAGGCGGCCACCAACGCCATCAACACCCGCTACCAGCTCCTGGACTACATCTACACCGCCTTCTACGAGCAGAACCAGACGGGCACGCCGACCGTCCAGCCGATGTTCTTCGTCTACCCCGAGGACAAGAACGCCAACGCCCTGCAATACCAATACTTCTACGGCCCTGCAATCATGGTGGCGCCGGTCACGGAGGAGAACAGCACGAGCACGACCATCTACATGCCCGACGACATCTTCTACGACTTCTACACACACGAGACGGTGCGCGGCGCCGGCGAGACGATCACGCTGACGGACGTCGCCTACACCACCATCCCGCTGTACTACCGCGGCGGCAGCATCGTCGCGCTGCGCGCCCAATCCGCCAACACGACCGCCGAGCTGCGCACGCAGGACTTCCACGTCGTCATCGCCCCGGGCCGCAACGGCACCGCGTCCGGCCACCTGTACCTCGACGAGGGCAACAACCTCGACCAGCCCGACACGAGCTACATCACCTTCTCCTACGACCACACCGGCCGCTTCGCCATGACGGGGAGCTTTGGGTTCGATGCGGGCGAGGTGGCCATCACGACCGTCACGGTGCTGGGGAAGAACGGCACGAGCGCTTCTTCGTCGGGGGCCGGCTCGTACGAGAAGAGGAGTACCAAGGTGGAGACGAAGATTCAGTTGACGGGGCCGCACAGCATGCAGCTTTGATGGCCACCGGTGCGTTGTGAGCAGCGAGTATGACATTAATTAACGATATGAATGACGAATCTGCGGCGGAAAACGAAGTTCATGTTGGAAGTACGTCGTAGGTATACCAATAACATAACGTACGTTACGGATCAGACTCATGTGACGACGAGTTGCCGTGCCAGAACCACCAGTTAACTCAGATGACTGTATATCGTTGCGCGCCTGCACGCAATTATAGACAGTTGTCCCGCCGTGAAACGCTTGTTCACCTTCGGTCGGCATCTATGATTCGAACTACATATATGTTTTCGGATTTTGAATTCATGCGATCGTGGTACATGTACTGCAAAGTGTAGACTGTTGAACCCCCCACGATTTAGCACCAATCAAACCTCCGTCGCGCACTCATCACAACGTCGGCCCTACGTTGGGTTGACCCTCACCGTAGCGGTGGAGCGAGTTCGACTATGGGAGTGACGGATGAGATGGATGTGTTGGGGGACTTCGCGCGATCCTTTTGCTCGTACATATACCACGATACATCATCGTTGGTTTTTGTGGTTGTTTTGTTGTGGGTCGCGATTTCGAGCTTCGCACCGGTTCTTTTTGTTCCCGTTCCTGGAATCTGTGGCTCCCGTCTCGGCAAGTCGGGCCATCTTTTTCCGTCAAGTCTGGTTCTGTTCCTGTCCATCTTCACCCCCCCGCGCAAAAGTGGAGGTAAATCTCCGCTCCGTCTCATGCAGAGTGATGTGTGTTGCGGTCGAGATGGCAGCTCGGTCTGCACGGTGCTGCGTGTGCCGTGCGGATGATATCGATGACCGCGATGTAATAACGGACTGTTGTTCATTGTTGACGACGTCCTCAGATCTCGTCCTCGACTGAACGACATCTGCAAGTGATACGCTCGTTTCCCGCCACTTCATCCACCGCTCGCTTCTGCAGGCTGAATAGGACGATCGGCCAGGACAGCCGTGAAATACTGTAGCGCTTGCTCCGGCTGCACAAAGCGAGACGCTTCCCAGGTCCGACAAACCTCAACGACCCTGCAGGAGATTCCTCGGTATACAAGGTAGCTGTCACCAGACGAGAAGCACCAAGACAAAAAGATGCGCTCCGCCGCCGCCGCCGCCCTCATCGGCGCCGCGACCCTAACCGCCGCTACCAACCTCTTCGTCTCCGACTACTCCGGCAACGTCACCTCCTTCTCGCTGAGCGACCTCAACGGCACCTACAACCTGAACCAAACCTTCCGCACCCCGGACTGCGGCCCAAACCCCTCCTGGCTGACGCTCGACGCCAACCGCGGCCTGCTCTTCTGCCTGAACGAGGGCCTCGAGACCGTCAACGGCTCCCTGAGCTCCTTCACCGTCAACGGCGACGGCAGCTTGACGCACGTCAAGAACCAGTCCTCCATCTCCGGTCCTGTGAGCGGGGTCATCTATGGGAATGCGGCGGGCAAGCGCGCGATTGCTTTGGCGCATTATACCGGCTCATCTGTGACCTCGTGGCTTTTGGAGGGTGGAGGGCGGTTTGAGCTTAATCAGAATTTGCCGTGAGTTTTGTCCTGTGTGTTTGAAGCGTGGCGACAGCCGCCAGCGAATCGCACTCAAAGAAGTGCTCACTCGGCTGCATTGCAAGGTTGGGTTGGAGTGGAAACCACCCACTCCAGCTCTTAAACGAGTGCCTGCGCATGCTGACATTCTATATCAGGTACACCCTATCTCACCCAGGACCAGTCCCCAGCCGACAGGAAGCCCCGCACGAGCACGAGGCCATCACCGACCCTACAGGCCAATACATCCTCGTCCCGGACCTCGGCGCCGACCTCGTCCGCGTCTTCTCCTTCGACAAGATCACCCTCAAGCTCACGGCCCTGAACCCGTTGAAAGCGGCCCCGGGCTCCGGACCCCGCCACGCCGCCTTCTGGAACCCCTACAGCACCGCCTGCCCCACTTGCACCACCTACTTCTACCTCGTATCCGAGCTGGCCAGCACCGTCACCGGCTACGCCGTCACCTACCTGCCCAACGGCGGCGGGCTGAACTTCACCGAAGTCTACCGCAGCACGACCTATGGCCTTCTCAACTTGCCCGAAGGAAACGCGCCGGCTGAGATTCACGTTAGCGTAAGCCTCCTTCTCCATATTGTACGCGAGCCAGAGCCTTCCCGCTAAGCTGACCTCCCTCCCAGCCGGACAACCGCTTCCTCGTCATCTCCAACCGCAACAACACCTCCTTCAGCCTCCCCGAACCGGACGGAAGCCACGTCCCCTCCGACTCGCTCTCGACCTTCCGTCTCCACAAAGACGGCACGCTCGCGTTCGTGCAGCTGTGGCCTTCGGGTGTAAGTCCAAACCTCTCCATCGTACTCAAGCTCAACGAGCGTGTTTGTACAACGGCTGACACGTTCTTCTTGGCAACGACAGGGAAGCTACCCGCGCCAGTTCAGCATGAACGGCGCTGGGGACTTGGTCGCTGTTGGGAACCAGTACAGCCAGAATGTGGCGATCTTGTCTCGTGATGTCGAGAGTGGACTTATCGGCGAGCCGGTCGCGCGGATGACGGTGGGTGGGAATACGACGTGCGTGGTGTTTGATGAGTGAGACGGCGCGTGCGTCGTTCGGAAGGGAGAGGACTGATGGATATCGTCGCTCGCCGCATGTAGCGCTATATAGTGGATTATGTGGTAAATGGATGCGCACATGTAAGCGATTGGTAGCGCTGCGAGGACTGTTTTGTGTGAACGGTGTCGCTGCTGATTGAAATTGCTTTCGTGACAGTCGATCCGCTCTCCTTGAAGGCCTTTCAAGAGACGGATTTACTGGATTTGATATGTCCAAAGTATGGTACCCAGTCTGCAGTACATCAAAGAAATTGAAACTCCTACACAAGCAGAATATCATAGCCATCCTTCTCAATCCTGACGACTTCCTGATCATTGCCGTACTTCCTCCTGAACACCTCAAACACAATGAGACCGGCGCTGGTGCTGGGTACCTGACGCACCGTACCCATCAGAAAGTCCCTGTAGAGCCAGCGCCGCAGACCGCCTTCGCGCCGGGCTATGGCGAGGCACTGCTTGAGCGTCTTGCGGTAAGCGCTGGCGTACAGGCTCAGTACTCGTGTTCGTCCGGCGCCACTTTTCTCGGCGGTGCGGTGCGAGTCGATCCACACGAGCCGGCCGTAGTGGATTTCCTGGACTCGACTGATGGGGTACTGGATGACTGCCTGGGTGATCGATGCCGCCATTCCCGCTAACAGGATGAACGTCGGCTCGATCATGTAATGCGGTTTGATGACCGGGTTACCGGCCCTGGGTTCCTGGGCTCTGATGACGTCGCGTTGGAATCCGGTCAGTTTGCCCCAGTGGCCGTATAGGTTGCTGATGAAGCTGTAGAAGCACTGGCCCTTAACGAATTCGAACGTCGCAAAAAACGCCGCGTTGCCGAACGAGTCGCGGAGGAAGGACAAGGACCATCCGGCGAAAATGCCTCGGGCGCCGATTTCTTTCGTCTTGCGGTGGGCGTACTGCCACATGTTCTTGTACTTGCCATCCACGAACTCGGTGGCTTGGAAGCGTACCTGCAGGGCATCGAGAGGCGCTGCGATGACGCTTTGGACTGTGCCGGCTAGAAAGCCCGCGGTAAAGGTCGCCTGGGGTGGGGGCAACGGGTCGACACGCTTCGTGGCGTGGGAGGATGGCTCGTGGAACAGGCTCAGCGTTTGGAGGTAGCCGGTGTACAGCACGGCGCCGACCACTGTGTTGGCCAGCAGAGGCGGCAAGACCTGGTTTGGGAGGAAGCTCCATCCATAGTGGTGGATGGCGCTGGCGAGCAGGGCGGGAGAAGTCATGCGCCACGACCAACCTTTGCCGGCCTGGACTGCTGGGTTGATGGCACGAGCGTATCCCTTGAACACGTTAGGACTTGTACCTGTAAGCCATGAGACAAGCATACCATATAACTGTCGAAAGGTCAGGAAACATTCGGCGTTGTACCATATGAACATACTCACTCTACCCGAGGTCTAAGGAAAGCCTTGATGGGAGCGCGGAAGTAGAAAGCAAACATTCTCGCACTCAAGGCACGTATCGTCGCGGCAGAGGCGCCCGTCGATGCATTCTCCTGTCTATTCTTTTTCGGGATCGCGTTCACTCCACCCTCTCTCGCCGCTGGCGGGAGGAATATGCCACCATCGGTAATACTATCCATCGTATGTCAAGGTGCCTCGAAGCTATCGCAGCCATGGCGACATCTATGGGTGCGTTCGTCTCATTTGCTGGGCAGCGATAACGATCTCAGCGAGCGAGAGGCTCTGTGTAGAAGAATCCATATACTGTACATATGATGAGAAAGGAGGTGAAGTGGTTCAAGGCGCACGTGAGCCATCCGTGCCCCTCGCTGACTAAGCCCCTCTCGCCGCCTGAACGCGATCTTGCGCGAACGCGCCTTTCATCACTCACAACCTTCCTCCGCGCCCCCTCTCCCGTCTTCCTCCCTCCCTCCTACATCAACGCCCGCGCGACAACCTCTCCACCTCCTCTAGCGGCGATACTGAAAAACTTCAGCAAAGATGGCGGACGAGGTGGCCATCGACAAGAGCAATTTCCACAACCGCCTCACTTCGCTCGTCACTCAGTGGAAGGCCGACAAGCGTAGCGGCAACAATGTTTTCGGCGATGTCGGCAGCATCGCCATCGTCATGGGCAAAAGCGACGAGACTCAGGCATTCCACAAGGCCAACGCGATGCAGTTCTGGCTGCTCGGATACGAGTTCCCCGCAACACTTTTCCTGATCACGCTGGAGGCCCTGTACATCGTGACGACCAAGAAGAAGGCGGCATACCTCGAGCCGCTCAAGGACGGCAAGATACCGGTCGAGATCATCGTGCGCGGTAAGGACGCGGAGGAGAATGCCAAGCAGTTCGAAAGATGCCTGGACATCATCAAGAGTGCCGGTAAGAAGGTCGGCGTGATCGCCAAGGATATTTCTGCCGGCCCCTTCGTCACCGAGTGGAAAACGGCGTTTGGGGACATCAGCAAGGATGTGGAGGAGTTCGACATCAGCCCCGCCCTCTCCGCCGTCATGGCAGTCAAGGACGAGAACGAGCTGCGGGCCATTCGAAACGCCTCGGTAGCTTCCGCGCACACGATGTCGGATTACTTCGTCGACTACATGTCCGACATTCTTGATAAAGAGAAGAAGATCACGCACAAGGCGCTCAGCGAGAAGATTGCGAGCAAGATCGACGACGACAAGTTCTTCAAGTGGAAGAAGGCGCCGGCGAGTTTCGACGTCATGCAACTGGACTGGAGCATTCAGCCGACAGTCATGAGCGGTGGCAATTTCGATCTCAAGCTTGCCGCTGAGCCTGACGACAACAACCTTCACGCTGGTGTCATCATCTCTGCGCTTGGCCTGCGGTACCAAACGTACGCCTCGATGGTGGTGAGGACATACCTCGTAGACCCAAACAAAACCCAAGAAAACATGTACAAGCTGCTGCTCAACGTCCACGAAGCGGTCATTAAGGAAATGCGGGATGGCGTGCCGGCCAAGGATGTGTACAACAAAGCGATCTCGGTCATCAAGGCTAAGAAGCCGGAGCTCGTGGACAAATTCGTCAAGTCCGTTGGCGGTGGCATCGGAATCGAAGCCAGAGACACCACGCTCATGCTGAACGCCAAGAACACTCGTACACTCAAGGATGGCATGACTTTCTTCATCACTACCGGATTTTCCGACCTCGAGAACCCGCAACCTCAGGATAAGAAGCGAGATGGGAAGTATGCGCTCATGCTGAGCGACACTGTACGCATCAACCCAGTAGGAGTGAATGAAGCGTTCGTCTTCACCAAGGATGCGGCCAGCGACATGGAGAGCACGTCATTCTTCTTCAATGACGATGAGGAGGAAGAGAAGAAGGCGAAGCCGAAGAGTAAGAAGGACCCACGCGTCGGCGCTGTGGCTTCATCCAATATCACCAAGACGAGATTGCGGGGTCAGGGTGGGACAACCCAGAACGAAGAGAAGGAAGCTGCTCGAAGAGAGCACCAGAAAGAGCTGCATGACAAGAAGCAGAAAGATGGCCAAGAGAAGTATGCCGAAGACACCGGCAACCTCAACGGCACGGAGGAGAAGAAGTTTAAGCGCTTCGAGTCGTATAAGCGTGACACTCAGTTTCCCAGCAAGATTAAAGACCTCGTGGTGTTGGTGGATGCGAAGAATAGCTCTATCATTCTACCCATTATGGGCCGGCCGGTCCCCTTCCACATCAACACGCTCAAAAACGCCACGACAAGCACGGAAGGCGGCTTCTGCTACTTGCGAATCAACTTCCTCTCTCCTGGGCAGGGTGTGGGCAGGAAAGACGACCAACCGTTTGAGGACCCGACAGCGCAGTTCATCCGATCTCTGACCTTCAGAAGCAAGGACAATCGCCGCATGGAGGATATCAAAGACGAGATCACCGACATGAAGAAAGCTTCGGTGCGCAGAGAGCAGGAGAAGAAAGACATGGAGGATGTGGTGGAGCAGGAGAAGTTGGTCGAGATCCGCAATCGCCGCCCTCACCGGCTCGATAACATATACGTGCGTCCGGCGATGGAAAGCAAGCGTGTCGGCGGCGCTGTCGAGATCCACCAAAACGGTCTGCGGTACCATCATCTCGGCCATCAAAAGATTGACATCCTGTTCAGCAACGTCAAGCACCTGTTCTTCCAGCCCTGTGTCGGCGAGCTCATCGTCATCATCCACGTGCACCTCGTCAACCCCATCATCATTGGCAAGAAGAAGACGAAGGATGTGCAGTTTTATCGTGAGGCAACCGAGATGCAATTCGATGAGACCGGCAACCGCAAGCGGAAGCACCGTTATGGTGACGAGGAAGAGTTCGAGGCCGAGCAGGAGGAGAAACGGAGGCGGGCCCAGCTGGACAAGGAATTCAGGGCCTTCACGGAGAAGATCGCAGACGCGGGCAGAAGCGAGGGCTTGTCTGTTGACATGCCGTTCCGCGACCTGGGCTTCAACGGTGTGCCGAGCCGAAGCTCCGTCACCATCCAGCCGACGACCGACTGCCTGGTCCAGCTGACGGAGCCACCGTTCATGGTCATCACCCTGACGGACATCGAAGTCGTGCACCTCGAACGTGTGCAATTCGGTCTCAAGAACTTTGACATGGTGGTAGTCTTTAAAGACTTCACGCGCGCTCCGGCTCACATCAACACGATTCCTGTCGAAGCGCTGGACAGCGTCAAGGATTGGCTAGACAGTGTCGACATTCCGTTCAATGAGGGTCCGCTGAATCTGAACTGGACGACCATCATGAAGACCGTGATCGCAGACCCCCACACCTTCTTTAAGGACGGTGGCTGGTCGTTCCTCTCGACGGAATCCGACGACGAGGATGACGATGAGGAGGAAGAGGAGAGTGCCTTCGAAGTCAGCGAAGAGGAGCTGGTGAGCGACGAGAGCAGTGAGGATGAGAGTGAGTTCGACGACGACGCCAGTGCGGAGGCTTCGGAAGAGGAGGTTAGCGATGATGAGGAAGGAGAGGACTGGGATGAGATGGAGAAGAAGGCGGCTAGGAAGGACCGGGAGAGCGGCCTGCCGGATGAGGACAAGAAGGGGAAGAAGAGGCGGTAGAGCTCTCGACTGCTTCAGTCCTTTGAATCTTTCGGTTCTTGTGATGTGTATTTTGGGCTAGCGGGCGTTGGGCGTTCGGACAGCGGCGGGCAATCGAGAGGGCTGTCTCCTTCGAGTCATGAGTTTGCAACATGTAATGATAAGATTCTGCCATGGACAGTACGTACTCTGCAGTTCTCGTTACCTTCAGAGATGTCTTCTATTATTGGCAAACATTTTTGGGATACGGGAGAAAATTGACAGTTGGCCAACAACAACGATGAGCATGAGGATGACGCCAAGGCACAAATACCGTCAAAAAGTCATCCTTGACATCGTGTACGCGTATGCAGAATTTATCATCTAACAGCAGCCTCTTCCTCGCGATCCGGCTGCGATTTGGTGTTCTTAACCTTGCCTTCAGCTTGCTTCGGCAGAAAGGACACCGCCAGATTCAGCGCAAGCGCAATGGCGACCAGGAAGAACCACACGAGATGTCCATCCGCCCACCGGATTTTGACGCCCAGCGCATACAAGCTCGTGAAAGCGATGGGCGCGAAAGCCCGGACGCCGCTGTTGACTGTCAGCGCCAGCGCATTGACTGTGCCTAATACGGTCGACGAAGGTGAGACGTCGTTGATGCAGAGTTGGACGCAGGCTGTTTCATCGTTAGCTGTGTGTGTGGGTGGATGGGTGAGGAGAACGTACCGAATGCCATGCTGACTCCACTCCCACCCACTAACCCGATCGCCAGCAGGATCCAGAACCACACCATGGGGATCGAGGAACGCAACCGAAGCTCGTTCAACGCCGGGAAAGACGCCATCATGAACGGCCAGATGATCGCACATCCTCGGAGCACGTTGCCCGTGCCGAACCGCCGTTGCAGGTATGGAAAGGCGAGGAGCATCCAGGCCGCTTGGCTGGCCCCTGCCACAGCGAGGAAGCCCGCGATCTGGGAGTCCGAGAAGCCCAGACCGCCTTTGCTGACGTCCGTGAAGAGGAAGACGGGGGACACGGCGGTGTATGCGAGCGCGAGGAGCATTGTGTGCCCGAAGATGTAGAGCACGATGCCTACTCCAGGGGCTTTCAGGATCTCCCAGGTCGACATTTTCGGCGGTTGGGGCTTGCTAGATCCGGACTCGGGTTTCGCTTGCGGGAGGGTTTCTTTGAGGAAGAAGAAACTGGTCAGTGTGGCGGTCAGGCACACCGCGCCTGCCGCGAGGGTGGGTAGAGCGTAGGGGTTCTCTCGGAAGAAAGCCAGGTGTCCGAATGTCTTGGGGAACTGAACGGCTGGGTTGGCCAGAGGCCCGCCTGTAAGGGAGTCAGTCATCTCTCTTGGAACTCGTTGAGCACACGTGAACGGCTACGACTCACCGATCAACGGTCCCAAGAAGATGCCCAAGTTGCGCGTAAACATGTACCAACTAAACGCCCTCGCCTGGCTTTCCTTGGTACAGTTTTCACTGAGCATCGTCCGGATAGTCACCGCACTCCCAGCAAAAACCCCGGCCAGACATCTCGCCAATACCATCTGCCACAGGTTCGTGCTCAGTCCGAACAGGGCCGTGAACACGCTGATACCCGCCAGACTGAACACCAGAATGGGTTTGCGGCCGAAGGAGTCCGCTGCCCGGCCATAGATGAGCATGAGCACCATTTGGACGAGAGAGAACAGGGACTCGATCAGGCCGGCGTAGAAGCCGATGTTTGATTCTTCCTGTCCGCCGACGGTGTAGAGCATCTCGCTGATGAAGGGGAAGATGCCGAAGTAGGCGATGGGTTCGGCGAGGGAGGCGTAACAGAGGAGAAGGATTTGAAGGACTGGCATGGGTCTCTCTTCGTCCTCTTCTTCTTCTTCTTCGTCTTCTACCCATTCATTCTCGCGACTGGTCGCGTTCCTGACTTGATCGCCTAGGTTGTGTTTGGCGAAGCCATTGTTCTGGATGTCGCCATTCCGGTGTGGCGATGCTACACTGCCATTCGTGCCACCCAGTAGCGGTGTCGCCTCGTTGACGGCGGGAGCATCGTTGCCATCCTTGGTGAGTTCAGCAGAGTCTTTCATGCCGAGGTTGTGATTGTTCCGGCGTCAGTTTTCTTCTAAATGTTCTGACGGCGCTTGTGGAATGCAAGTCTAGATGTTCATGCTACCAAAGTAGAGGTACAGCACGAACATATAAAACCATGCGGCTGATATTGCGAATATCCCAGCGTGAGATGCAGCGAGGGATGCATGTCGGCCACGCGCACGAGGACGCTATCAGACCGCCTTGAACGCCTGAAGTCCTTTACCCGAAATCCTCCTTCCTTCTTCGTCCGATTTCTTCCACCCTGGACCCTGACCGAGGCGTAAAGTGGGGTGCGCTACTGCACTGAAAATCGTCGTCTTTTGCCAAGATTTCGAACTCGACTCGTATTACCACCATTCGGTTTTCTCGTCTTACATCTAGGTCGGCATCGGTCATTCATCATGTCGCAGGACGCACCGCCGGTCAGTAGAAAAGACAAGAAGGCGCAGAGGGACGCAGAGCGGAGGAAGCCCGGCAGGAAGCGCAAACATGCAGAAACGGTGGAGGAGGACGAGGCTACCGCACCGTCGCCGACCGAGGACTCTGTAGCACTCACCAACCGAGGGGAGACGTCCGATGGTGGTGCGCTAAAGACCGCAAAGACGAAAGCGACGAAGCGGAAGCGCGGACTTGAAGACACAGCAGATGGAGATGCTTCAGAGCGCGAAGCTGCAAGCGCACCCGTGAAGGCCAAGAAGCTCAAGACGGTAAAAGGCGAGACTGCTACGGACGAAGACGGCGAGACGGGCACTGCTGCAGACGACAAATCCGCCAAGTCGCGCTTTATCTTATTCATCGGCAATCTACCGTTCGATACCACGGATGCCTCGCTTCAGGAGCACTTCAAGAAGCTCATGCCTTTCACGCTTCGTCATCGAACAGATCCGAAGACGAAGAAAAGCAAGGGGTTTGCGTTCTTGGAGTTCGAGAACTACGACCGCATGAAGACCTGCTTGAAACTATACCATCACAGTATGTTTGACCCTGCTGAGGCAATCCAGGGTGGCATGGGTAGGGGGAAGAGCAAGGGGCCAAGGAGGATCAATGTCGAGCTCACTGCAGGAGGTGGTGGGAAAGCGGAGGGTAGGAAGGACAAAATCAGGGTGAAGAATGTGAGGTTGGAAGATCAGCGAAGACGCAGGTTAGAGCTGGAGAAGAAGCAGAAAGCCGGGGATGAAAGGAAGAATGGCGCTGCGCGAAAGAAGCAGCAGGCTAAGGGAGCGCCTGATGTGGGCGCTGCGCCTGTGGAAGAAGATGCTGGCGCCATGCATCCTAGTAGGCTGGCAAGGATGACGGGGTGAACGTCTAAGACCCTTTGCACAGAAGCTGCCTTACCGAGCTATTCCAGGTGCTCGAGAGCAACAATCTTTACAAATCGAGAAGTGCCCGTCGTGATAGCACCGGTGGCTGGTAGGAGCACCACGTCAACGGCACAGATAGGAGTTCGAGATCGCTTCAGCACCGGCATCCCGCCCATATGCAAGCACGCCAGACACACACAAGATGCCGTGATCGAGAAAGACAACAAGAAGACGCGCGTCAGGCGTGACCACGGCCCGGGCTACGCCTGAACTCTCTCGGTCTATGAAAGCCGACGATACCAGACAGCGTTCACGGTCGGTTGATCAGAGTTGTCTGCTCACTTTGCAATAGGAGTGAGAGAAGGACGTTGGATGGTGTCAATCGAAAGATGGCAGGCGGATGGCTGCTACTCGGAGTGCCCAGTCGCTGTTGTGCTATTTACTTCATCTGTAAGTAGTGAGGTCACGGGATCTATCTTTCACGTGAACACGAGCGTTCCTTCCTCCTCTACTGCTTGGCAAACTTCACCTCAACGTCACTCGGGGGCAAACCACACCATCACCTCCCCATCTTCCACTCCACTGATCACGACAACCTCCTACCACGACAGCCTGATAAAACCACAATCTGATACTACGACAACCTGATATCAAGAAAAGCACGCATACCACGCAGGTTGTCACCAACGAACATGGCCAATGCAAAGGTCAAGAAAAAGGCGAAGAAACTCACAATGACACCCAAGCACAATTTCGACACGCTTCCAGCCGAGGTCTTCGAAGCTATTGCGCGTGAAGCCGGACCATACGACCTTCTGTCACTGCGACTTGTCAACACAGAGGCTGCTGCAAAGGTCTTCAGGGTTTTTATCGAAGTGCACATTGCCAGGCGTGCTTTCATGCTGTCTTCCGAGGACGGCCTTCGCGGTCTGCTTGCGATCGCGGAGAACGAGTCCCTTGCACAGCATGTGAAGCAGATAGTGCTATGCGTAGACTGGGTATGCCAAACATCGTCGGATTTCTTCCAGTGCCGCTTCAACAGGCCTCAGGAACCATTGCATGCCGGCGAACATATGCAGTTTTTGAAGGCCCAGCGACGTTTTGCGAAGTCAAGACTGGATCACCTGCTTCTAACAGCCGCCTTCGCACGCTTTCGACAATTGGGCAGCAGTATTGAAGTCCTGATGGCCGAAGTTCATGAAGCTATCGCATTGGACAAGGCGAACCTGCGGCCGCTGGGGCTCAGCACGCTCGGCTGGGCTGTTGTGACCCAATATCACAACAGAATGATAACGTCGAAAACACGGGGGACCCAGCTCGCGATCGATGCCCTTGCACTCAGCAATCTTCAGCCTGCGACATTTACAATTCATGAGTCTGCAGAAGACGGCCTAGACCTCGAAAGAATAGTGCGCGACAGTGTAGCGATGAAGAATGCGAAAACTGTCTTTTCTAGCGTAAAACGACTGCATCTACAGTGCTACAACCCAGACGGAGGCATTTCGCAAGACCAAGCCGAAGCCATCCTTGATATGTTTGCTGGCTCGCAAACTCTCGAGGAGCTGTCCTGGGAACCTAGTACATATTGCTTGTTTCCCTGTTCTATCCCCCCATTCGATGATGACTTTTCCTCCCAGGCCGGCAACCCAACATTAGCAAAGGCTACGCTAGGAGCTCGCTTCCCTGCCGTCAAGCACCTGAAACTTTCAGGTTTCCGTTTCCACTGGAAGGAATTTGTTGCTTTCACTCGAAGGCAGCAGAAATTGGAGCATCTTCAGATGTGTCACATCGGGTTTGAGAGTGCCGGAGCATCGAACCGCATGCGCATGGGAGAATGGTCGGACGAGGATCTGGAGCGCAGACTCAAGGACTCGACAGGCCTCAAAAGCATCTCGCTAAAAAGGGCAAAGATTCTGTCGTAGCGATTCAGACCTAAAGGTCAAAGTAGGCAACAGCGCAAGTCATCGACGAGGCGTCTACATGAGATGAGCATGGATGCAGGGCAGACTCCATATCGTAGATGGGTTTCTGAAATTTGTAATGTACAACAACGCAAACGCCGTCAATGCTTCGCTGCTTCATTCGTACAGTGGTATCAATCCCATCTGCGTAGTAATGTCAGTAAGACTGTGTTCACCTGCTCTTGTCAGACAAACTCACCCTTGGTCCTTCATCCTGACTATGTCTCCTGAATCACCTGTTTGCTTGCCCGTTTTACCGCCCTCCACCACTAATCGGTCGAGCTGGAAGAACTGGCTGACTACTGTTTGTCTCTGCGAATGATCGTCGTTAGCGTATCTTCACAACTTGTTCGCGCTTCTCCTGAGCTCTCCAGCGGATGCAGCAACGCCCGTCCCAGCCTCCATCGGACCACAGTAGGCTGTCTATTCGCCTGTCGCCTCTCTCCAGCTTCGTTCTGACCCACCTTCAATATCTGCAACTCTTTCAACCCCTTCTGCATCAACTCTTGTATCCGCCGCGCATCGCTCTCCGTGCTGTGCTCCCGGAACGCATCTCGCGTCCGCCGCTTCGCGTACTCTCTGAAGTTGTATGCGGCGAACTGTTTCGACTGGCGGACGAGGGATCGGTAGAGTGAGCGGACTTCGAATGCTGTTGGGTTTGACATGCTTATTCGTTGGTTGGTAAAAATGAAGAGGCGTTGTTTTGTTCCTACTCGAGGTCAGGTCGTCGTCGTCGATTGATAATGTAATATTTCAATTGCACGCCGTAAAGCTGGGGTTGATTTCGTATGTCATCATTCGACGGGACGGGAACGAACGTCGGCCCGATGATAGCCTGAGGTTGCACTTTTCTCGGCTGTGGCGCCGACTTTCCAGCCTCGTGAAAGTCGCAAACAAAACGTCGCGGCCAGGCCCAGACGATACATGTAATAATTGTGCACGATACCGATCTTCTTGCTTGTACATACCAACATATTGTTCAGTCATTCCGGGCCAACGCCTGTGAAGAATTACAACGAGAGCAACGGCGGTCCTAGACAGGGCGCCTATAAACACAACCGAGCAACATCCCACCTTGAACGGACATTTGCATGTGATCGACGATGGCACCGGTAAGTCAATGTTATATATGCGCTACTGTCCTGCCAGTGATGCGCGTAGCTGAACCGGACCGATACACTGTCACGTGCATAAGCAAAGCAATCGGCGATATGAATGTTTTGCGAAGTTACATACCATACCGCGTACCGTCAGCGCGGAACGCGTCAACATCACGGCGAAATACAATGCGCGAGGCTGTCCATGTCCGCCGCAGTCACGGACATTGTGCATTGCTAGAAAAATTGACTAATCACGTCTTCACTCGAGCAGTATCGCGCTCCAGGCCGCAGCAATCGCTCCGGTCGGACGAACGCCGACAACGACGTCTTCGAAGGCCTACCGGTGAAGCAATGGGGCCAGTCTCTAGCACGGGTCTCTCTGGCGCCGTCGTCATCCGACAACCCAGAGAGCTCAGACGACAAATGGGGTGAGCCGCCGATGCCACGCGACGCCCACCTCCTGCAGCCATGGACCCAACACCTCCTCCGTCTGGCGCGAAGCGGGAAAGTCGGTGCGAAGCGAAAGGCCGATCCCGACTCCATGGACGACGACAAGCTGGACGACGAGGCGGCGGAAGAAGTCAAGAAGAACCTCGAAGACCGCGGCTATTCGGCGCGTAAGTGGAAGCCTATTTCGGAAGCACTCCTCACGCCCGAGCATCGTCACTTTGAGTATCTTGCGAAGCGGCGGAAAGGTCTTCCCAGCCTGTACGGGCCGGAGGTGCAAAATGGCGCGGTTGTGCCGATGCGCAAGACCAAAGTGCAGAAAACCGGACCGGACGGGGAGATCGCCATCTACGAAGCCCTTGTCCCCGAAGGCCAGATCGTCGAAGGCGAAGTCACGGAGTCGACCGAGCTAGCGGATCTCAAGCCCGTCGCGGCAGCACCCGGCACCGTCATCGAGGGGGTCGGGGTGGCGAATGAGGAGGGCGTGGTGGTAGCCGAACCCCTCAAGCCCGCCGTCGCTCCTCGGCGGACCCGAGCTCCGCCGAAGAAGAGGGGTGGGCCGGGACGGGGCAAGAAGCGCGTCACGTTTACCAATCCGGATGGCTCGACGTATACGACGATTGTGCCGAATGCGACTAAAATTGTGGCTCAGCCGGGGCAGATTGTCAAGCATGTGGCGAAGGGGGAGAAGGCTACGGCGGATGTCACGGTTGCGCAAGCGGCGCGGCAGACGGTAGCGCTTGAGCCGCCGCCGGCTGGGGAGGGTGAGGGCGGAGTCGAAGCCGAGGGTGAGGGTGAGGGTGAGGGCGAAGGCGAAGGCGAGGGTGAGGGTGAGGGTGACGACGGGGATGGCAGTGAAGATGAAGGAGACGGCGAGGGTGAGGGCGATGATGGTGATGGTGATGGAGATGAAGACGACGACAGAGAAGAAGGCGAGCTATCCGATGAAGACGCACCGAGCACCGGCGCCGTGACTCCTGCTCTCCCAACAGGGAACCACAACACAGAAACAGTGCCTCTCGAAACACCAAGCAAATCGCCACCACCGCAGGAGTCCGAACCCGTCGTCCCAAACCAAGACGTCCTCCCTTCGGCAACGGCCGTGGACCCTCCCGCATCGAAACCTCGAGACGCCTCCAGCTCCCCGGAACTTCCCCTGTCGAAAAGCACCCACAGCAGGCAAGGGTCGCTTGTCACGTCGACTAGGCTTTCCACTTCGGATAACGATAACGACAATACCAAGGGTGATGAGGATGCAGTGCTGCCAGCAGCGGAGGCGGCACCGGAAGCTATCGATACTACTCACGAGACTCAGAATATCGGTGAGGACGAAGAAGACGCCCGCGACGAGCAGCCGGGTATTCAGACGTTCGAGGATGGCGAGGAGGACCTTTTGGGGAATTTGGAGAGGCATCTTGAGTCCTAGGGGAGGAAGAGGGAGTGGAGTGTAAAGGATGAAAAGGATGCAGAACATGTGTGATTAGTCATGTGTGATGGGGCTTTCGTTTTCGTCTGTTTACTTCGCTGTTTGCGTTTGCGTTTGCGAATGCACGCGGGTTGGATCATCTACGTGTAGACGAAGGAGACGGGTCATTATTGCACCTCCTCAAAGCTGGCAAATTGTTCGCAGTCATCTGGTCGCACGCTCGCCAGCGACATGTTCAGTCCACGATGGGCTCCGAGAGATCTCAGGCGCGCGCGGGGGCAATATGTGTCTACCCATGTACAAAGTACCATGTGAGTCCTCCATGTCACGTGACCGGCGCGTTCGATACAACCTCAGGTCGTCGACAAGCCGATCCATTTCGATGAGGGATGTCACTGACATATGACTGACGAAGTCCCGAAAGCAGGATTTTTGAGAGGATGAAAAATGGCGTATTTACATACATGGAAATCTCCACGGCCATTGCTCCAAGCCGGACCCTCAACAGTCATTACGAGATGCGCGACAGAGATTTTTGAGACCACCAAAAAAAAAAGAATATCCACCCGATCCCAAGAAGACTCCCATGTAATCCCACATGTCCAAATACACCTCCCCATGCACAACGAAATCCCACCAAGATGAACCAAGAACGGGCCTAACCAAAGCTCTAAATAATCTTTTGCTTTTCGCTTTCTATCCCGCCGCGAACTTGCTCTTCTTCCTCAACGTCTCGCCATACCACCACAGCAAACACGGCACGGGCAAGCCGACGATAATCCCACAGCACGCGAGCACGGTATTCCCGATGCCATAACCGAGCCCGTTATACATGGCGGACGCGAACAGCGGGAACGCGAACCCGCCCAGGGAGCGGAAGACGGTGGTGGCGGCGATGGCGGAGGCGGCGAAGCGGGTGTACGAGTCGACGATGTAGGTCTGGCAGTTCTGGAAGACGAGCTGGTTGCCCGCGGCGAAGATGGCGGTGCCGATGTTGGGCACGATCCAGTGGGTATGGGCCTGGGCGGACCAGCCGTAGATCAGCAGGCCGATGGGCACCATGACGGCGCCGGGGAACATGAGGGGCACGCGGAACTCGGAGCGGCCGACGCCGCCGTTTTTGGCTTTGAGGCTTTTGTAGATGCGGTCGGCGGTTTTGGCGGCGATTTGCGTGCCGAGGTAGAAGCCCAGCCCGAGGGAGATGTAGTTCAATCCGCCGATGCTGTCCGACTCGCCGTATTGTTCGGCCCAGAGCATGGGGAAGGAGGCGAGGACGAGGTAGAGGACGCCGTAGACGTAGCCGATGTAGGCGGCCAGGACCTGCACGATGGGCTGGGTGAAGAGGAGCTTGAAAGGGCGGGCGAAGGCGGTGCGCAGGTGGGCGGAGAGCTTGCGGTTGGGGTTGTCGAATTCGGTGTGCAGGTCCGGGTTGCCGGTGATCTTGATGAGCTGCTTCTTCTTGCGCTTGAGGATCTCGGCGGCGTAGGTTTCGCGGAGGAAGAAGATGCCGAGGATTTGGACGAGGATGGCGCAGATGCTGGTCGAGTAGAAGACCCACTGCCAGGTGCTGTACTGCGCGATGAACCCGCCCGCGATCGGGCCGATGGCGGGGCCGAGTAAGGGCATGAGGGAGTAGACGGCCATGGCTTTGCCGCGTTCTTGGGGCAGCCAGATGTCGCCTAGGACACCGCCGCCGATACCCATGGGTGCACTCCCGCCGAGGCCGGACAGGAAGCGGAAGGCGATGATCATGCCGATGTTGTCGGAGAAGCCGCAGGCGAGGTTGAAGGCGAAGTAGAAGAGGTTGGACAGCTGGAGGACGATGCGTCGGCCGAACAATTCCGACATGGGGCCGAGGAAGAGAGGGCCGACGGCGAAGGCGAGGATGAAGGCCGACATGCCGAGCTCGGTCGCGAAGGCGCTGGTGTTCAGGTCGGCGCCGAGTTGTCGGAGGCAGGGCGCGATCATGGAACTGGAGACGGGGGAGATGAAGGTGAAGGCGGCGACGGTCATGGTCGTGGCCCACTTGGACTTTTTCGACCAGTTCTTCGGGTTGTCCGGGTCGTCGGGCCCGTCCCAGCTCACGAGGTTGATGTCCTTGCCTCCCTTCTTCGATCGGGTCGATGCTCCGCGTCTGACCAGGGTGCCGTCACGTTTGATGGTGGCGTTGCGCACGATCTGGATCTGACCGAACGAGTTGGCCTCGCCGTCTTCGGGTAACGGCCACTCCTGCCCTTCGCCCCCCTCTTCTAGCCACTCCTCTTCCTCCTCTGCCCACATTTCTTCCTCCGCCTGGTAATCATGTACGGCACCGGCATAGTAGTCCAGGTCGGACACGATCAGATGCAGATCCACGATACTCTCTCGAGGTATGCTCTTCACCGAGCGGACCGAGTTGCCCCTGTTGAACGCCTGTCCCTCCTTGAACCACTGCGGCGGGGTCTTGGTTGTTTGCGTGCGGATCGGTTGGTAGCCGTCCTCAATCCAGGGGAATTCGGCTACCGACTCGGACCGCAGACGGGCGGCTTCCACCTCCTCGATGGGTCGGGTGGGCAGGGCATAGCTGTCGTCGTCGGTGAGGCCGGAGAAGGAGGTGTTCCACGATTTGACTGTGCCGACGGTGGACCGGTTGTTATACACCATGGCCGGTAAGAAGAGGGGGAAC
>Ga0058704_10000011_pt1 | contig 87145 bp, 88 predicted proteins | sample AgamicMgSfe_FD_71363 | JGI IMG/M metagenome (GOLD analysis project Ga0058704, IMG submission 71363) | Agave microbial communities from Guanajuato, Mexico - Mg.Sf.e | ecosystem: Host-associated > Plants > Phyllosphere > Phylloplane/Leaf | place: Guanajuato, Mexico | collected 2012-05-30
CGGTGGGTGCGGGGAGGTCGGTGGGGAGGGACCAGCTTGCTCCTCTTGAGGCGGACATAGTTGTTGGGAGGTTTTGGTGATGGAGGATGGGAAGCGTCATTCTTCTAGACTACGTTTGTGTGTATCAACGGATACGAAAGAGTCTTGAAGATCACATGTGATGGCAGATGGGGTTAAGATCGATGTGACATGTGGGGGAGGGGCACCCCGCCCCGCATCGAGTTACTACCCTTTCAGGAAATCATATCAAACGAAACGCCATTCCCAACAACTGACTGTTCCAGTGTGGAAGACACGAAGTGAAGTGAAGAGCGTGCGTGCAAACCAAAAAGAAAAGACCTTCTCGAGGCCAAGCTTACTAGGTAACTATATACAAAACCGAGAAGCAGAAAAGAAAAAAACAAAACTGACCTGATCGATGGAAGTCCATACATTCCCATTCTCCTCACTGGCCCATGCCCATACCACTCTTCAAACTGTACTGTACTTTGATTCCGGCCTCTTGCTTCAAATCCGACCTCCTTAGTCTATCCCCTCCTCTCCATCTCAAAGCAAAGCAAATCCCGCAATTCAACTTTCAAAGCAACACTCACAATCTCGCTCGCAGCCCCATCCACCCTTTAGACAAACCTCAGAATAGAATTACCCGCACAAACACAAGCCAATTAAGAACCAAACTCGAGCCGAACTTTCACCCACTTCACTCTCCTTCAGCCCTCTCGCCTCTCAGCACTCACGCCATACTCCTGTCCTTTCCCCTCCGTCGAAAGAAATCCATCACCCGCCTCGCCCCGCTCGAGCTCCCTGCGTGGCCCTGATCGTACGCGTTCTCGAATTTCCTCTGTTGGGGTCGGATGTTGTTGTTCAGCTGGACGCTCGGCCGGGAGGAATCGTTGTTGTTGTTCGTTCGAGTGGAGGCGGTTGGCTGGGTGTTGTAGCCGTCGTCGTCGACAAAGTCCTCCGGCCGACGGTGGTGGCGAGGGGGGTCCTGGTATTGATGTTGATGTGATTGGGACTGGGGATTGTACGAGTCTCGCGGCTGTTGCTGCTGCGGCGGCAGCGGTTGTTGTGGCTGGACGCGATGGTCCAGCGTCTCATTGGGAGTGTAGTACCGCTCGACGGGCTCTTGCTGCTGCTGCTGGTCGAGGAGGTTGTTGCCATAACCGTCATCACGGAACTGCTTGCGCTGAAAAGCGGGCGAAGCGGGCGTCGTCGTCGTCGGTTGTGGCTGAGGCGGCAGAGCCTTCTCATTCCGCGCATGCGCCGTGGTCGACCGTCTCTGCGCGCGCGCCGCTTCCCGCTCGGCGTCATAGTACAGCGGAATCGTACTGTTGGTCGTGCTCTGACTCGGCGACCTCGACTGTCCCCGCCCAAAAGCCATGCCTTTGCTCTGGGGTCGCTCTCCACGCTGACTACTGTCGCTAGGTGGGCCACCGCCGGAGGACTCGTACCCTTGCTCTTTCCTCCCACCAAAGCTGTTCATGCTGAAACTGCTCGGCAAGAAGGAGAATCGGCGCGAGTTGCGGCGCTCACTAGGCGCATCCGAGTTCTTGCGGAGGAGGTTGAAGCTCGGGCGTCGACTCTCGGAGGACGGCTTGGGCGTTGCTTGACCAGTGTGGTTCGCTGGCGCGGCATTCCTCATGCTGACGGGAGGATACTTGCGGTCCCGCTTCTCGTTTGGCGTTGGCGCGGCAGCTTCTTCTTTGTGCTGTGAGCGTCTGGAGTTGCTGCGGCCGAGGATACGATCGGAGATGCTGCCGAGTGTGCTCGAGCGTTTGTGGCCGCGCTGTGGCGGCGGCTGTGTTTCCTGCTGGCCCGGCTGCTGTTGGAATTGACTCAGATTCTGACTCTGAGGCCTGGTGGACTCTGTGCTCTGGTCAGACGAAATCGGGCTGGAAATAATGTAGCCTGCGCTTGGTTTCGGTTGGGAGAAGTGGCCCTGGGCGTTCGTGGTCGTGGGTGTGGCAGCGACAGGTTGGCTGTAGGAATTGCCTCTCGAGGGTAGTCTAGCGCCGCCTCCAAGCGTACCTCCAGTATTCGGACGGGACGCAGATGTCGTAGGTTGTCCAGCAAACACGTTCGTGTCCGACGTCGTTCTGGTCTTATCTCGCCCAGATCTGGTCGGTGGCGGCATGGCCTGTGGACTCGGCACCTCCTTCCGCAGCACTTGCGACACTTTGGCCGAGTTGGGCGTGACCTCGACCGGCCCTTGACTGTCGCCTCTGGCTCGGGTACGTCCGGAACCGGGCGCGACCGGGGTGTGTTGCACTGCAGGTTGGGTTCCGTCTCCACGAGCTGTGGTGGCCGTGGGCGCGACATACTCGACTTGAACGGTCCTTCTCTTCGCGTCGCGCTGCTTGCTCCGCATATCCTGCATGTCGTCGCTGCTGCTTACAACAGGCTGCTTCTGCACACTTGCCGGCGCCACGGCTGCCGGGGATCGGCTCGCTGGCTCCCTGACAGACGCGCTTCTGCCCAAAAGCGGCTCGTCGCCTTGCTGTAACGCCGTCGCGGCAATGTCACGGTTGCTCTTCGTGCTGCTGCCAATGAAGCCCACGACGTGAGCGTACTCGCTAAGCCAGCTGTGTCGCGCCACCTCAAATAAGTCTGCCCTCTGTCTCGGCTCCGGTACCAAGATGCGGCGGAGGAGGTCGCGAGCATGTGGTGTCACATATTCCGGAAACGTGAGCGGTGTCGATACGATGTACTTGTACAACAAGTTGATGTTGTCGCCTTCGGGGTTGGCGGGGTCGTCATCGAACGGTAGGTAGCCGGCGAGCATTGCATACTAGGATGTGGTTAGCAGCCAGATCATCAGATGTGTCAACTTTCCGAGCCTACCAGAATGACACCGCAACTCCACACGTCCACCTTCTTCCCGGTGTACAGTCCGTCGGACACCACCAACTCCGGTGCAGCGTAACAGGGACTACCGCAGCTGGTTTGCATCAGATCGCCCCTCCTGTGCCCGTCCGAACCAACAACGTCAAGACCTTGGTCCTTCACGAATTGCTTGTTGGTGATGTTCTTCTCAATCTCCGACCCGAGCTCGTCGTGCGGGTTGAAGGTGTTGGCAAAGCCGAAATCGGTGATGATGATGTTCTTGTTGCGGTCGAGCAGCAGATTCTCCAGCTTCAAGTCACGATGCACGATGCCTTTTTGATGCAGGTACCCGACACCGGAGACAAGCTGGGCGAACAATCTCCGCGCAGCCGGGTCTTTGAGGTAGCGGTGGGTGAGGATGTAATCGAAGAGCTCACCACCGGAGGCGTACTCCAGGATGATGCCCATATGCCTCTCGGTCTCCACGAACTCGTGCAACCGGACGATATTCGGATGCTGTAGCTCTTTGAGGATGGCGATCTCGCGATATATCTTGGGTAGGCGGGCGTTGTTGCCGGCCAGTGACTCCTTCCGGATGAGCTTGATGGCGACCTGCACCGTGCTGTCCTTCTTCCAACCCATCTTGACCTTGCCGAACTCGCCCTCACCCAACGTCTGACCGAGGATGTAGTCGCCGAACTTGACCTCCTTCCGGTGTGAGGACTGGCCCAGATGCGACTGGCGACGCTGCTGTGTCGGTGCCGGGCGCTGGGCGTCGAGCGAGTCTTGCTCGCCCGCCGCCATCTCGGACATGGCATTGGGATCCCCGCGCGGCCGAGCTTCGGCAAGCCGCGCGCGTTCGCGAGCAATGTCCGACTGCGGGTCATCCACTACTATGTGGTTGATGATGGCGCTGTTTTCGCGCGGGAGCGAAGCGTCGAGCGGGGTGGCGCCCACGGCGTTCGACGAGCGGCTTTGGCCGGGCGCGTTGGGTCTGCGCTGGGTACGGGCGCTGTCAGGCTGACCCGAGCTTTGGCGCGGCGAACGGTGCTCGTATCGGCGGTCGCTTTCGCTGGCTTGTTCTCGCTCCGTCTCATTTCCATAGCCAGCACTGGGTCGTTGCGAGCGTGAGTTATGGCGGGGGCTCTCGTAAGTGTCCGCCGGACTCGATGGGCCTGGTTGTTGGGGTGCTGAACGAATGGGGAGAGCGGTTGAGGTCAAGCTGGAGCCAGTCTGATCCGAGTAGGGTTGGGAGTACGCAGAGCTGGACATGCCGTCGGCCGGTGAAGTTGCAGAAGGCATGTGCTGGGCATGTGAGGATGTCATGCCAGACTGGTTGAGGTGTGCCTGCTGCGGAGTGGTGGGGATGGAGCCATGTCCACCAGAGCTCTGTCTGGCTGTGCGCCGCGACGAAGGTGGACTTGAGGACAAAGTGGCAGACGGGTTGGAAGGGTATCTGTCCCGTCCTGCACCATGTTGCGGCGTGTTCTGTTGAACGGCGGCCGAAGACATGCTTCGTTCCTGCGCTCTCTCGGCGCTCCGTGAATCGCACCCTCGCGCTCACTGTTGCGGCGGCTTTTGCGTCACGCGCGCGCCGGCGCTTCTTCCCCCTTTGTGTGACGGTCGACTGCACGAGCAGAGTTTGTTATCGGCCGGGGTGGGTGTCAACGGGAAGACATATAGGTGCAAGCGGTCAGCCGGAGCGATTGCCGGGCGGCGGTGAAGCGATGTTAACCGTACTGTACGACCAGCGGGGGGCAGTGGGAGGCAGCGATTTTGATGATGGTCGTCGTCGTCGTCCGTCCAGGCCAAGGGATGTTGTTATTGTTGTTGTCACCAGCGCAATCGGTCGTCAGTCAACAGCGAGGGCAGCGAAAGCGGCGGTGGAGCCTGCAGCAAAGGTGGGATTAAGCGCGCCGCACCTGCACGCTGTTTGCCGAATAGCAGCAGCGGGCAGCTATGATGGGTGCTCTTATGATTTGTGCGACGTGGCACGCGCGACAACCACCACCACCACCACAAAAACAAGAACGACGAGATGGGAAGAGGTGGGTGGAGGAAGGGAGAAGGAGGGAGGGTGGGCGGATTGAGTGAAGACGAAAGATGTGTGGTCGGTTGGTCGGTGGTGTCGGTTATTGGAATGGCTGGGTTCATCTCCAGCGTCAAAGCGCAAGCGTAACGCCCATCGGGCACCACCACCCACCTGCACTTTCGCTTCGGACCTTTTTCCTCTTTTTCCCTGCAGAACCCTGGGAACGTTTGTGGCTGGTGCTGTCTCGGCAATGGAGAGAGAAACCCAACAACAACAAAATGACCACGTTCGATGGAGACAAAGCCAAAGGGACGATGGTGGGTGAACGGCGTGGCTGGGTGATGGTTCATGGAGGGCGCATGAACGACATGAGGTGGCGGCATGGCGGCCACGTTCATAGAATCATGTTCCTGGTCAATATCGTCCCTCATTAGGTACTATGTACGACTACTAGTCCCATCGTCGTCTCCGATACATACATATACCATGTTTAAGTTAGTCCGACCTCGCAACGTTCACATCGTCTGCCTTGATGTGCATTTCTACAGAGCCAGGCTACTACTGTAATCCGTTTAAGCACAGCGGATGCGTCGCGATTTGAGTAAATGTATCGAGGAGACTCGCGTTACAAACACAGAAGACAAAGGTGAATGAAGATAGGTATAACACCATCCAACATCGGTTCGTCGATCGCGGCTCTAGCTGGACGATGATCGATCGTTCATGTATAGCCAGCGGCCACGTTGGAGCGTTTCGGCTTGTATCGTTCGTTGTTCAACTGATCAAGCAGCAAGCTCGATATCTCGATCCTCATCCCACAATACAGTGCTCATCCCTCAAGCCCCATGGCGGTCCTAGCCTTCCAGTATCGACCATGTTCTCGTATGCCACTTCGCGCCTGTCCAATATCGTCTCATTCGTCTTCACGTCTGGACTCTGCCTGCTGCTCAGCCGCGCTCTTCCACGCCGTCAACCAACGTGGCACGCGGAGATTCTTGGGACTCCGGCACCCACGGCGCACAGGCTCGAAATTGTCCTATGGCTCAGTCGCGGAGAAAATGCTCTGGAATCCATCCGTGCCAGACCGGCTCGACCGACCCGTGCAGGAACGTCCGGTGGGAGATCCATCGTCTCTAACGGAAGCAGTACCCTCACTCGAGTGTACATCGCTATGCGCGGGTGGAGTAATAGCTGGCGCCGGAGCTGCTGGGGCGAGCGATGACCCAGAATACGGAACATATTTCCTGTTCACCACGTGACGCGGCGTCTTTTCACGGGGAGTCCGCGGTCGTGCATATTGCTGCGACATGCCCGGTTCGGGCTCGTACGTCTGGCATAAGTAACTCTGCGAGCGCGGGCCGTCACGGGATGCTCTCTCGCCCACGCCACCCCGATTGATCAGCGGAACTTCTCGTGGAGTCGCCGCACGCTCGGGCAATTCCATCATATCCGCATGACCGGCACCCGCACGAAAAACGCCGTATGGCAAATGTGCCGGAGAAACGCCATAGCTGTCCGGCGACCACGGCATCTTCTCCTCGTCGCTGTCGATGAACGGCTGGACGTTGACGTCGCCTTTCGCCCGGTTTGGGAATCGACGCCAAGCGTAGCGCAGCTTGGTCTTGCAGAAGGTCCAGAAACAGGCGGCGAGCAGCAGGAGGAACAGCACTGGGATCACCGTACCGGCGACGACAGGGCCGACGTGGGATTTCGAAGCGGCCGACGTCGAAGCTCTGGGTGTTGATGGGTTCGACATCGAGGTCTGGCTTTCTGCACCTGCGATCGGCGTCTTCGGTACCGTTGTGGCCGAGGGTAAGGGCACCTGCACGTTCGTCGTATACGTGACTCTTCCGCTCGTTGCTTCTGTGAGTATGTAGGTAGAGAATGTCAAAGTCGGTGCCGTGACCTGATCGTGAACGTGGCGACGTCAAGGGTCGTCAGGCGCGTGCTATCGGGCGCCATGCTTGCACGCACTCACTATTGACAAACGTTGATTCCGGCTTGCCTTCGCTGTGCGTGACGATGGAGTGCGGTTCACAGTCGAACATCCTAGACCTGAGGTCGGCGCCCCCCTAAAAGAGTTATGTACTCGTCTTTCTCGACGTCGCACCCGCGCAATCTGTAGGTCCTGCCCAGGAGCCATTGCAGTAAGACGGAGATTGGGCTGTTATGGTTTCCGTGCGAAGATCCGTTCGAGGACAGGTACTGTAACATTGTGACCAGCTCAGCCACATAGTGTCGAGAGTGTGCGACGTTGTCGCGTACGTCGTCCGTGGCTGTCGATATCAAAGCTAACCATGAATGCTCGGCTTCCACTACACACCCGAACTTCAGGGGTGCGACTCGAGGTCAATATTACGAGCTGCAAGATGACCCCTCCGAAGACTGCGGGCTTGCTTGAGCATTGGCGTTGTGATGATCGGCGGGAAACCCGTCATCAAACCCCCTTCGCATCACCCTTCTGTCAAGCGCGGATACTCCTCAGCATAGTCAACAATTCCTCCCGCTTCCCCTGCTCGGTCATGCGTCCGAGCCGGCGCCACATATCAGTCATGACCTTACCCCTGCGCAAGTTACCATCGTACTGCCACCGAGGCTGCGAGCGATGCGGGTCGGCACGGACTTGAAGCCACTTCCTCAGACTGCCGCCGAAGTTGCCGGGCGCCTCGGTCACATGCAGCCAGATCCGGAGACGGTCGTTCTTGCACAGGTTGCTTTGCTGGTTGGGCGGGATGCGGTTCATCCAAGCCAGTATGCCGTCGAAGTTGAAGTCGGTGACGTAGGCTTGGATCGGACAGTCTGAGTGCATGATGGGCAGGATCTCGGAGCGGATTTGGCGACTCGTGCAGGCAAGTGCGTGCGGGCTGGGTTGCTCGGAGGTGTTTGCCGGGAGGATCTTGATTGTCACGTTTTCCAGAACGAGGCGGTAGATCTCGATTCGGAGCTCAGGAGGCAGGTCGAAAAAGCTTGTTGACCGATGTGGTTCCGGCGACACCTGTTTCGGTGGCGCTGGAGCAAGCGCTCGCAGTGGAAGGGGCATGCTAGGACCTTGCGGTGGCAGCGAGTATGGATGTAGTCGAAGGTCGAGTCTTTCCGAAGCAAGCAATGTGTGAAGTCCACTGGAAAGCCGTGATCAGGACTGCGGATTGGTCGTCAAGGTTGATCCAGACAGCATTTGGATAGAAGAAGCGCGCACGAGACGTGAGATTTTCCAGAGGCCCGTAGAGGTATAGAGAACGAACGCTTGAGTTCACAGACGTTGTCTTGGACGTTCGTGGAGTGCAATGTGCAATGTGTGGAGCGTGGGGAGAGACATCCGGCGCTTCTGGCCGTTGGGCGGAAGCTGGGGCCGCTTGTCGGTCAGATACCAACGCTAGCCGCAAAAGGAAGCATGAGATACTGTATCAATCTCCATTCTCACTATAGGTACGTCCCTACACCAATGTGACGAGACCATGGCATGACGGAAAAGCTACATATATATGTCTGAGATTCAACCTCGCCATACAACGGAAACACTCAAGCGCACAGAAAACGGAGTCCGCCACAGCCTGCCTTGTGTCTGGATGATCCGACGTGCTTGGTTACTACAATACTCATACAATCAAGGTATACAGGCTCTGCACTCACTCCCCAGGTGCCCTCAGGTAAAGCATAATCTCCCAGCTCCACGAATGCAGTACAACTATGATATACCATCACGTCTCTTCCCGCCTCAAACCCCTTCTGTCAACGCTTCCTCTTCGGCCGATGACTCGGATCCCTCCCATGCTTATCCAGCCTCCGAATCGGCAGCGGCATGAAGGCCTGCCCCTTCTTCATCTCCTGCATCCATCGCACCATCCAGTCATCCACGTGTCCTTTCCTGCCCTCGTCATCCCCGCCTTCGCTGTCGACCTCGGTACCGACGGGCCCAGGGGTAGCAGCGGCTGAAGCCCCCTTTGACGACCGTTCGGCAAAGTCCACATCGTCCTGGTGCTCTTCCTTCCTCGCTTGCTGGGCGGCGGCGACATCTTCTTTGTCTTCAACAGACTCGATAGCGTGCGTGCTGGCTTTCTCGCCGCCACCAAGGAAGCGCTCGATGGCGGCCGCGACGTCGTCTTCGGCTTCGCCCGCATCTTCGGTGATCCGACGAGCAGGCTGCTGGTACTCGGTGGTGAAATGACCCTGTTGGATGACCGTCTGGTCGAGGAGACTCTTCTGATTCGCCCGGCGAAGGATGTTCTCCTCGACCGTCTTCTCGCTGACCATCTTGTACACCTCCACGTCCCGCACCTGTCCAATGCGATGGGCACGATCCATACATTGACGATCCATCTGTGGATTCCAGTCGAGATCGTAGAAGATGACCGAGCTGGCGCCAACGAGGTTGAGCCCCACGCCACCAGCGCGAGAAGACAGGATCATGCACTGGTACTTTGAGTCCGGGCGGTTAAACTCGCTCGAATAAAGTTGACGTTTTTCCACCGGCGTGCTGCCATCGAGACGCAAGTAAGGCAAGTTCAGCAAGCTGAGGAATTGTTCCAGTATGTTAAGCGTGCCAGTCATCTGTGTGAAGATCAAGCTACGGGATCCCCTGGCCTGCAGGTCGCGGAGCAGGTCCGAGAGTCGTTGAAGTTTACCAGAGTCGTACATAAGAAGGCGGGAATCTGGGAAAGCGATGCTGGTGCGGATCCGAGCCTCATGACCGTAGTCGGACGTAGTTGGATAGGCTGAGCTGGCGCGCAAGAGCTTCTGTGCATGCGGGGGGATGGCGTAGTCGAGGACAGGCGCGGTTACGACAGGTGGGCTGAAGGCGAAGCGCTCAATGATGTCGTGTAAGTTGTCGGCATAACGATCAATGGTGAGGATGTCCCGCTGAAGCATCGTAGACTTGGATAGGAGCCAGTCAGCGAGATGATCGACCTGCAACGCCCGGCGCCCTAGCGCAGGCAGACCCCGGATGAGCTTAATCGGCGATTCCTGGGGTAGGCGGGCGCGCTGGGTGTACGTATAGGATCTGTCCTTGCGCATAGTGACGAGTTCCCTCAAGTCGGAGCCGTAAATTGGTAGATCCTTGGTAGCGGCAGTGGTGACGCGGATGGAGTCGCGTAAGAGCCGAAGCTTGCGTTCCCTCTGGCGAAGACGCTGAAGGGCAAGGCAGCCAGCTGGTGTGATGACATCGACCGTCTCCTGCATCGCGGTCTCGAGCTCACGCACTTGCTTGTTCAGCTCAGGGGTGGCGACAAGTTGGCGGCTTCTCTTCGTAGCGTAACTCCTGCGATCTTCGAGCGCTGCAAGAAGCATACCACCTGACATCTCTTCTTTAGGGCCAAGGAGACGCCTAAGGAGCACTTCTTCGACGGAGAACGACTCCAACGGACTCGTTCCCATGGCGAAGCTGGTCTGTATTGGTCTTGGATCGAAAAGGTCGGGATGGTTGCACACCCTTCGCAAGCTTAGCAATACCTTGCCGGCACTGACAGCATTACCTCTTGACAGACTCTCCTTTGTGCTAGCAAGTCCCATGTACTCCTGGTAAAGTTGGCGCTGGCGTTTGCTTAGCTTGCAAACAACAACGCTTTCCGTCTTCTTCGGCAAATCCTTCTCGACTTCCGACTTGAGACGTCTGAGCAGAAACGGTCGAAGTGAGACATGTAGCTTCTCGACCACCTTTTGCGCTTCCGTCGAAAGAGTCGAGACGCCGCGGTCGAAGATTTCCTTGACAGGCTCTTTCCAGTGACTCAGGAACTCCTCCAGGCCACCGTGCTGCGGATTATCATCCCCCGCCGTGAGGAAGGTGAGCAGCGACCAAAGCTCCGTCAACGAGTTTTGCAGTGGGGTGCCGGTCAGGAGCAGTCTGGCCACGGTCTTTAGTCGTATGAGCACCTGCCAGCGCTGGCTGTTGAAATTACGGATATTGTGGGCTTCGTCCAGGACGAGGTAGTGCCACTGCACGTTGCGAATGGCGTTGATGTCTTGCATTGCAACATTGTAAGACGTGATCACAACGTTATAGCCACGCTTGCTTCTGTCTTCATGGTGAGGATCATTGACCCAACCTCTCCGCTTGATTGCACGCTCTTCGGCAGATCCATAGTACCCAAGGACGCGGAAGCCGGGCAAGAACTTTTGAAACTCAGTAACCCAGTTCAAGATCACCGAGGTCGGCACGATGACCAAGTGTGTTTCCCAAACACCATGTTCTTCCGCCAAATGTGCGAGGAGGGAAATGGTTTGGATGGTCTTGCCGAGACCCATCTCGTCTGCTAGGATGCCGTTGGTGCCGTTGCGGTATAGTGAGGCAAGCCAATCCAAACCAGCATGTTGGTAAGAGCGAAGCTGACCACGAAGTAAAGTAGGCATGGGGATCAGAGACTTCATGCCGGTGTCTGATTGCATGTCAGGACTAGGACTGCGTGGCGCAGAATCTGGATCGACGAAATCGTCAGGAAGTGGCGACGCCGGTCCAGCATAGTCTTGAATCGCCGAGGCTTTGACACGCTCAGTCTCGGGCGCTTCCTCTTTGATCATGCGATCAGTCTCGACAGCTCCCGGTTCAGCATGCAGGATGGGATTAGCGTCGCAGGTTACGTCCGCTGCGTGATCCCGCTCGTCTCCTTCTGCACTGGTGGTCGGCGTGGGCAGTCCAATCGCTTTGATTTCTTTCCTATCCAGATACAGAGCTATCGTCGAGAGCTCAACGTCATCTTCCTGATCGACGCTTGACCGGTCGCTCTCCTCCTGGCTACCAGCTTCCACATCGTCATCCGAGCTGCTCATGTCCTCGTCCGAATCATAGTCTTCGGAATTCATGTCGACCGACTCATCATCTGACAGTTCGGCTTCGACTGCTTGCTGCTCAGCATTGGTCTCCACCAACAGTGAGCGGCGCGAACGTCCTGATACAGTGACAAGAGCCGATTTCTCCTGTCTCGTCATCGTGTCCTCATTGCCCAAGATTTCTGCTTCGTTGATGGCGGGTTGATAATCGTCCCGCTCGTCCTCCGCATCATTGTCCTCGAGATCAGGCATGAGTAAGTCATCGTTCTTGGTATTTTCATCTCCACCGTCATCGTCCTCGACATCAGGCATGAGCAAATCAGCGGTCTTGGCTGTACCACCATTGTTTGCCTTGCCATCGAACACACCATGTCCTTCATCCACAGTCGTGCCTTGTTCCTCCATTCCATCTTCCCGCTCACTTTGCTGCTCGTCCTCGCTTATGTCTGGAGGCTCCGTGTCCCGCTGCGCAACGTAGGCAGCCAGAGCATCATCTGACATCGCATCGCCTTCGCTTTCACCCGATTCGGATTCAGTCATGTTCTCGGCGCCAACATCCTCAACATCGTCATCATCGCTCGTATCATTGTCAACATCATCCTCACCCTCATTTTCGCCTCGCTGTTTGGCAAACATCGCCTCGGCCTGTTCGAGCTGCTTCTGCAACTTCTCCTGCAGCCGAGCAGCGTCCTCCGCCTCTCTTTCCTCGCGCTTCAGCTGCTGCACATGGTTGGCAACCATCTCCCATTTCCCTCGCATGTCAAGCACGACCTGCTTGTAGACGAGGCGGAAGATCTTGTCCTCTTCGGCACGTAGATCGTCCTCAGTCGGGCCTCGCCTCGCTTTCCAGTACTCCAGCGCCTCGTATGCGACCTTCTTCGCCAAAAGGCGGTGGTTCGTTTTTTCGCGGAGCTGCAGCTGACGGAAGAACAACGCATGACCACTAAGATGATCGCCGTGCCCGTACTGCGGCGACGGTTCTTCTTGTTCCACATTCTCGTAAAGGACCACGTTTTCCTTGCTGAGTGTGCCACCCGGCTCAATGGCGGCTAACAACCTTCTCCGCATCTCACCTTCCGCTTGAGCCTGCTTCTCGTGTCGGCGTCGAAACTCTGCGGCATCTGGTGGGCCGTTTTCGTTCTCTATATAAGGCTGCTGCATCTCCAGCAGCTCATACTCTTCGATGACTTGATGTAAGCTCAACCTTGGTGGCCCCACAGGTGGTGAGAATTCAGCCTGCGGGTGCGGAGATGGCACTCCGTGTTTCACGCCAGCCCCGCCGCCACCACCACCACCACCGAACCGCAGTTTGATGCGCGGCGAAGGTCGCGTGACCTCTGGCGACAGGGTGACATTACTTGGTCTGTGTATTTTACGGACTGGGACCGGTGAAGGTGGCCTCTCGATAGCACCTTCATGGCTCTCACTGCTGCGCTTGCGCTTTTGGTTTCGTCTCGAAGGCTTAACCTCATGCTCTGGAGATGGGAAGGAGTTGGTGGGTTTGAGAGCAGCGATCTGTGCCTGCAGCTCTGCGATCTTGCGTGTGGGACTTTGCTCGCGGTTCGACTTCACGACCTTCTTGGGCATCGGTTCCGTGATTCCATCAAGTCCAAGCACTTGGCCTCGCGACATTGGCCGATCATCGGTCTTCACCTCTGTAGCTAGCTTACTCACGATCTTCTTGTGCCTCGGGCTGGTCCGCTGCAGCTTGGTGGACTCCGACAGATCCTTGTTCACACGACCGCTCTTACGCACGCCGCCAACCTGAATCGATGCGGGCCCCTCTGCCTGAAACTTCTTCCACGGTGGACTTGACGGCCGCGACCGCGATGCCGACTGACTCGCACTACGCGGTCGACTCTCACTCTCGCTCAAGACGGGTGTGCCTGTATTGACTCGGGCCGACACGCGACGACCATCGACCGACTTCACCGTCGCGACCTCGACAGTGCCAAACTGCCACGGTGGGGAAGCGACGCGTTTGCGTTTCTTCCGCAGCTTGTCGCCGATTTCCAGCGCGTCGACTTCTGCTGCCCGTGACTCCCTTCTTTTGACGCTCGGCTGAGGTGAAGGCCGGAGGGTGGTAGCGGTGGTGTTTGTTGTATTCGGATCCGAGTCCACATGTTCGCATTTGATGGGAACGTTATCGCTATCGCCATCGCCGTTGACTGCGGGATCGTGATGTCGGTGATGGTGATGGTGACGCTTATGGTAATGTACACCTGGTGCCACGGCTTGGGAACGGACAGTGGATGGCGTTTGCTCGTGGCTTCCGTGGTTGAGCGTTGCAGGCTCCGACTCAGGAGCGGCTGGCGGCGCGCTCATCACCAAACGTCACCGTAAGCCTGCCTAACAATCCTGACCCCCTCTTTCGTCCTCCGCCGCAGCTGAGCATCGCCCAAAAACGTATCAGTCCAATGGAGACAGCATGCCCAGTACGTCTCCGAAGTCTCAGCTTGCTGCCGGTCCTGTGTGGTGAGTTGTGCGTGGTTCGGTGTTGGGAGGAACAACGTTGCGCGTTTTGAAAGTCGACGATCAAAGATCTACCTAACCGGCCTAGCGCGTCAATGCACGAGCCACGTGATCATGCCAAGACTTGCGTCGGCAACGACGAAGCTCCAGACCATCTCACGGCTTGCTTTACTGTACAGACACTTTCGAACACCGGCACAAACACGATCTCCCCTCTCATCCAAGAGGCCGTTGTGTCTCGAAATACGTCGGATCAATGGCTTCACTTCGGACCGCTTTCCGGCTGGCTCCCCGAGCGCAGTTCGTCCGTCCTGCGCGAACCTCCCGCATCCTTCCCCTTGTCACCCAGAGAAGTCTTATGTTCCAGCGACCAGCGGAGCCTGAGAAGGACGTTGAAGACGCCGAGCAAGCGCAAGAGGATCTAGCTGGCGGCAATGAAGACCCAAACATGGTATGCACGCGACCCCAGTAGGCGCGACGGAGGAACATATATCTCTGGAAGGCCTGCGACGCAACGCATCCCATGAGCTCGGAGTCGTCAATGGCACAAGCGCTACTTGCAGAAGCAAACGCACGTATGTTGGCGCTCACACGCTAACCGTGTTTTCACGCAGAACGGCAACTACCCCGATCCCAACCTGACTTCCGCCCTTCCGGTCAAGAGACAGTTCCGCGACCCCTACGGAGACTGGTGGGACAAGCAAGAGCGCCGTAACTACGGCGAGCCCGTGCACGAGGACAACGATATCCTCGGCATGTTCTCCCCGGAAGTGTACACGCACTTCACGCCTGCATGGGGCGGCGTGCTGATCGTACGCGACCCGATATATATCGAGCGAAAGAAGGCACGTATGGTGCTAATACGGCCACAGGGATCTTTCGTCGCCTCGGTCCTCGCGCTTTGTGCGGTTGTGTACCAGACTTATCCAGACAAGGTACGTTTCACGTGATATTGACCACATTTGCTTGTGCTTACAACCTACTTCAGCCTTCCGTGCCAAAGAGCTACCCTGGTGGGCTTGAGCGTGAGCTCGGTGGACCTCGAGCGCCGCGCGCCCACATGGCGCCAGATGACCAGGCCGCATTCATCGAGGGCGGACCGCGCAGTTCCGTGCAGATGTAAATATAATTTTGTCGATAGGGTTCGGGATCGTCAACATTCGTCATGCCATACAGCTGCGCTGCAGCTGCCCCTATCACGGGCTGTTGAGTACATTGGTCTTTGCAACGCACTCATCATAGCCTTGCGTAGCTGGACTGCCCTGCCTCACTCGTCACTATCGCCATCAAGCAGCGATATGACGTTTCCCTGGGCCGGCGCATCGTGTGACGCCGCCGCTGTTGAGCGCGCCTTGAAAGCTGCCAAAGCACCCTGCGCCTCCTCCATCTCCACGTCACTCTCTTCACCCGCCTCGAGCAGCACCTTGTCAACGTCCATCGCGTCTTCATTCGCATCACCATCACCGTCCTCCATCTCCGCCTCCGCCCCCTTCGCCGCCGCCTCGGTTTCACACGGCTCTGCCCCGACGACCGCCGACTGCGCATCCGTCACAATCCCCATCCCCGACTCGGCAAACTCCCGCCCCTTCCTCGCAATCTCCATCTCCTTCCCCTTCGTCACCCCATGCCACTCCTCCAGTGCCCCGCGTTTCCCATCCAACGCCTTCAACGCCTTCCGCCGGTTCTCCATCTGCGCTTTCGACCGCGTCTCGTCCCGGACGCCCACAAAGTGCCCGTTGACCTCGTGCAGGTCGAGCTGCTCCACGCGCGTGTCGGCCCAGAACCAAGATTTGCCGCCGCCGGCTGCGGTGGACTTCTCGATGCGGTGGTCCGTGGCGAGGCTGTAGGCGCGGCTGTCGCGGACGCTGCTCAGACCGTGGGAGATGGGTGTGAAGTCGGGTGTGGGGTGGCCGTTGAGGTTAATCGACGGGGTCGGAGGGTTTACGGTGTTCACTGCTTGGAAAGCAGACGCTGCTGAGGGTGGCGGCATACCTTTCGGTGGGTTGAACCATGCTTGAATGGCTTCGTCTTCGTGGCAGCGGCCAATGATGCGGTGGTAAGGGACCTCGAGTCGGGCTTTGGCCTGTTTCGGGTCGAACTTGTGATACCACTGCCCCAATGCCATCATCCCTGCGGGCAAGACTCCGCTCGTATTTTTTATGGGTAACTTGCCGATGCCGTCGTAGCTTTGCGTGGGGTCTAGGGTGTAGGGTCGGCCGCTGATGTGGAGGCAGGTATTGTACGGCCTCCCATCATCGTAGTCATCGTCGCCCGCTTCATCCAAGTTGACGAACTTTAGCTTCACCGCTGTGACGACCATGACGTCTGTTACTGCGTCGCCACGCGACTCGCGTAGTCTTGGGAGCAGGCGCACAGTGTCTCCAACCATCACGAGCTCCGGCCCAATGTACACTGCTTTGGCGAAGACGGTCGCTTCCGGCCAAATGCCCTTGAAGTGGAACCTGCCCAGTATGCAGAAGCTGCTCGCCACAGTGAGCGCGTGATTCACCGTGGAATCTCGGTCCTTCTCGTCAATGCCTTGGACGCAATCCTGCCACATGCTCATCGGGCGGATGGCATGCAGGGGCACGTATTTGTGCTGTTTGCTGTGTGTCTTGGTCACACTGCCCGGCTTCGGCATTGGCTCGATACGGAAGCCTGAGTAGATGACGTTGTTCTGCTTGTCTGCTGAAGTTCGAAGGACATCTTCCGCGATCACGGGTTCGGTGGGCGCTTGAGTGACAATGCCAGCTTCCCATCGCGCTCTATCGAGCCACTGGCCGTCGGCTGCTAGGTCAACGATGCGCCAGGTCTGCGCTTTGCCATCCCAGCCGAGAGTCTCTTGTTGCCCGAGATAGCGCACAAACATGACTATTTCGCCTTGCCTAGGTACATAGCTTGGGAACACCTTCCAGCCTCCAAGGGTATTCTCCAGCTGCTCGTGGGCCTCTCGCCAGTCTGGAGATGAATCCTCCACGATACGTTCGTTCACGAAACCATCCGACCCAGCCTTGTTGAGCTTATCCAGCAGTTTGCGGTAGATGTCAACAGTGCCATCCTCGTCCACTTGCTTTTTCCGCGCTTTGACAACTGGGGAATCTTGAAGCCTAGACACAGCTTGTGTCGAAGCCGATGCAGGCTTCTGAGGTTGAGCAAAGAAGGGCGATTGGCGAACGGGACTGCCGCTCGCCGCGCTGCTCTTCTCGCCCCCCCCAACTTTGACCTTCTTCTTAGTAATGGTGGGCCCACAGAGCTTACACGGACAGCCGTGTGCATGCTGGTTGTCCATCAAGTGCTTGAAGTGCGGGTAGAACTCGTTCAGGCTCCGGAAGACGCCTTTCGGATGGCCGTAGATGTATCGATCGACATGCGTGGTCCCTGATCGAGTCTTCTCAAACCCTGCATACCCAGCCGGAAGACGGTCAAGTTGGTACTTCATCCCTGGCTGTGCGCCACCCGGAAGGTCTTTGATCCATTTGTCTGACGCGATTCGTTCCAGATAGTATGTATCATTGCGAACAAAGGGCAAGTCCGACGCTGGCCGTCTATGCTCGTCGCCATCAGAGACTGGTCCAATCTGTAGGATAGTAACGTTCGAAAGCATTGTACCGCCAGGTGATTGGATGCGCGCGTCAGACTCCGGTGGGTTCCACGATAACCCTGAAAGACCGTGGATCCTACGCGAGGTGGCGTGACTTGGAGATGTTGATGGTGAGAAAGGGTTGGATGTCCGTATGGTGTCGTGAAAACGTCGATGTGCGGTTTGCGTGGTGAACTGGCTCCGCCTTCACATGATCTGTCTTTCCCAACCTCACTTCACTTGTGGCTGATGGGGAGACTTGATAACGGTCGCGAAAACCGAGTTGCGTCTTTTGGAGAAGACCATCATCCTGTGATATGACAGAGCCAGTCCGTTTGCGGGTTACGTTCGTGTTCAAGAGTGCTCACACGCACATGGATGGAGGTATCAGTGATAAGAGTGGGAGTACACGTAGAGAGGTCGCGACTTGCGTGCATATTGCACACCACGTGACCCTCTAGAATCTGGGGTCCAGAGCGGCTATCACGTGATTATCCGCATGCAGCACTTCCATTTACCTCCACACATCCGGAGGGAGGTACAAGCGGCAGAGACTCGCAGCGGGATCATCATGGCCCTGACGACACCACATGATTATTCCAGTAGGTACATGAACTGTACTAGTAGGTCTTCGTCCTGCTCCTCTCTTCCACACGCCCTCTCTTCCATGCCGTTATACTTTGCTCCGACAACTTGCTTCGTGTACAGGAATGCATCATCCATAACACAGCAACGGCGAGTAAACACCACATAGCGTAGTGGCAGACACCCCCTCACGAGCGGAGTGTGTCCACGATCCACAATGGCGATATTCAAGAGCACATCAGATTCTCAAAGTCCGGACTCGTCGTTGCGACTCCCGGCGCAGAAGCGCATAGTCACGCCGGCAGCGCAGCGCCTCTCCACCATCACCGAGGGTGCCAATGCAGGCGCAGGCGCAGGCGCGAACACGCAGCCAGTCAAAGGCATCCTCAGAAGCAGCCTGAGCTCTCGTCCGCCCTCAACCGCGCCACAGTACTCGGGTTACGCGCGCAACAGTCAGGATACCTCACGAACGGGCCCTCCGGCATACGGGTCGGTGCTGGAGCCTATCCGAAGTGATGAAGATGGACATGCGCCTGTGGAAGGCGAGAAGCTGGCGCAGTTGAGGCGTGGAGGACAAGCCAGCCGACGGAGACGGAATAGGGGCGGATGGGGCCGGCTGGCTCTCATCATCGGGCTGATCCTGCTGCTTGCGATAGGGCTGGGCGTAGGCTTGGGCGTGGGCTTGACACGGCGGAAAGCAAATTCGCACAGCAACGCCGAAGGCGTGTCTTCAGCCCAGCCGCCGGGCACTACTCCCGACACGGGTCAAGCGCAGATATTCCCGCTAGGAGAGTACAGTCTGATCACAGCACTGCGCACGGTCAACACGAACTGCACGTCCAACGCGGTGACCTGGCGATGCTATCCCTACTCCATCTTCAACCCCTCGGATTCGAGCACGAACACCAGCAGTCTGGCGACGTTCAACTGGGTCGTAACCAACACGTCAGATGTATACGCAACAAACACCACGGCCAACACGCCAGACGAAGGCGTGCCTGCGAACCTCACAATCAGCTCAACCGACAACCCATTCAGCATCTCCTTCACCAACCAGCCAATGACCTACATCTTCACCTCCAGCAATTCCACCTCCGCCCGCTACACCTTCCACTTCCCAATGCACAAGCCCGTGATCCCAGCGACCTCCATCACGAGCAACAACGCCGCGGCCGAATGCTTCTTCAACCAAACCACCTTCAGCGCATCCCTCTACCTCCACGCCGCCTCGACGTTCCCCGGCCCCGAACTGGCGAGCAAGTCCGGCCTCGGCGGCTACACCCCTTGGCCGTACGCGGTCGAGATCACGCAGTCCAGCCCCGGCGGCCAGGACGTGCCCGCCTGCTACGAGACGGTGAATGGCGCAGTGGCGGGCCGCATTCTCAGCGGTCTGACACCGGAGCCGACTGGGAGCATGTGCACGTGTGACTATCGAAATTACTGATGTACCTGTTCGTCCTTGTGCGAGTGTCATTGATGGGAGCGTTTGAGCGGGGGATTGGCGTGCTAAAGGCAAATTTTATTGCAAAGTCACGACGTCTATATAAGCTCAAATAAGGGGTCAGGATCTGCTAAACCCATTTTTCATGCAATCTCGGTGGTCCGTCGACCGCGACCGCACCGCCTGTGCAGCGCGCTCACCTGTCGTCGTCGTCGTTGTTGTTCTCCTCCTATCATTCACTGATATCAATCTCCGTGCCAGCTTCCCTGCCTTCCATAATATCTCCGTTGACGTCGTCATCGTAGTCCTTTTCCGTCGGGGGTGCAGGCCATTTATCCTCATCAAATGGTGGTGGCAGTTCATCCAAACGCGCCCAGAGCGCATACTTATCAGTGACAGTGAGATTCAACGCGTTCATCAACCACCCACGGTCACCCGTGTCTGCATTCCACAGCCCTCTCGCTTCCTCATCGAAGCCGCCGCTCGTGTGCCGGCGGACTTTCGCCAAGACGGTGGTGAAGGTGGGCCGCCGATCTGGATCGTAACTCATGCATTGCGTGACCAAGCGCAGCAATGATTCACTGTACTGGTTTTCGATTTCGTCGCTCCAGCGCGGCGTCGATGCCCAGTGTTTGCCCGTCGCGCGGTAGTTTTCACCGTTATCGAGTTTAATTAACATGGCGATCGTGATCCCCACGCCGAAAACGTTCGTCTTTTCGGACAGGCGACGAAGTTGGGTTTCGTTGTTCAAGATGTGGTGGTCCTGTTCGGGCGCTCTCGTACCAGGTGTACCTAGGGGGTAGATGGACGTCGGGTCCCTCGTGTCGTTGGCAGGCATGAAGAGTGCGAAACCGAAGTCGGCTAGCTTCACCTGCGGATATTTGCGATACCGATCATTCGAGGGTTCGCCGAGAAGGACGTTTGCCGTTTTCATGTCTCGGTGTATGATTGGGGTCCACGTCTGGTTTTGACCAGGTGTAAGGCCACCGTGTTCCATCAGCTGGCCTGCAGTCGCTAGGTTCTCAAACGCATGCCAAATAAAGGGCTCCGGGATCCACTTCAGGCGGTGACCTCTGCGCAACCCGCCTTTATGCTGTTTGGTGAGGTCCAAGGCATCGCCGAATGGCAGATACTCCATATACATCCTGAACGCAAGAGCCTTCTCTTGTATGCGCCAGTTGATGATGCGTGTAACCGTATCGCCCCCCGGCAGATCGCGGAGTGCGTAAAGTGCTTTCACTTCATTCGGTACCCTCTGTCCTTCTGGGGTTTCGGTCCACCACAGATTCAGATCGTCCCACACGTGTTTCATCCGAGTGAAGTGTGAGTCTTTGACGACGACCCGCTATGATATGTCAGCCATGTGCGCTTACTCGAGATATCGAGGTGCTCTTGAGGCTGACTTACATTGGTGATCACTCCGTCGGGATCCTGCTTCAACCAAAGCGTAGCCCTGCCGTTAGAACCCCTACCCAACTCCCATACACCTACCCAGCACGATCCGAGCTCTCTGCCAAGCGATGCTTCAATCCCGCGCCGCCGCAAATCTTCAATTCCTTGCAACAGTATGTCGTGATCCGCACGCGTCGGCCTCGCACGATCCGTGAAGTCACGCCATCCTGTGTTCTCTCCTTGGACTTTGGCCCGTAGCCCAGCTAAGTATGGTCTGCAGAAGTTCCCGTACAGGTATGTCGCCGGGTTGTTAAGGTCAAACGCATCGAGGGCTGCTAGAAGACGATTCTGAGCAGCTTCGACAGCATCCCTTCGCTCCAGGAAATCGAGAATGGTCCCACGTTTGCACAAGCTAGCAAAATCAATACTGTGCAGTTCCCGGGTGTTCACAAAGTCGGTTGCACCATCAAGTGCCTTTTCCTCGGCTTCAAGATGTTCCTGCGCCTTCTGCATGTCGCGAACGTGTTCCACAAAGTCGAATCGGAAGGCGGGGAGACTAGCCCATGCATTGTCTAATTCTTTCTTGTACCGCCCCTCAGCGTCTTTAGATTGGGCAAATGTAGGATCCCTTTGACGCCTAGCTTTGATCTCGAATTCGCGCCACGTCTCGCGGTCTTTTGCGTCTTCTGCTGCCTGTTTAGCCGCCGCCACGGAGGCATCCTCCATCAAGGTATCGTCGTCCATGATTGATTCGTCTCGTGTGATCTCTGCCGGAAGTCGTCGATCGATGGCCGTCGTCGTGTGAGGATGCGGACAAGGTTTTCCTCTCCAGCAGCCAAACTAAGATTCAATGCGAGTGAAAGATATGCGATGCCGTGCTTGCGGATGATCGGTGCCATATATCTCAGCGAACAAAGGAACTTGGCAACGGATCCGGCGAAGGAGAAGCAAAAGATAAACCACATTGTAGGTCCGCGCTTGCTTTGTTGTGAACGAGTTCAGAACCTTGTCAAAGGACGGTACTGGCAGCGCCGGCGATGTGAGAAGGCTACCGTTACTCGATCAAGAAACGGACAATGAAGGGTGGAAACGGTGCCCAACCTTGACATGTTCCATCGGGCTGTACTGCACCAAAAGACGCCGGCGCACTTCTGCATCTTCAAGGTCTTTAGCAGCCTTGTGTAGATCAGACGTCGGGTCATTGTAGAGTGAGCCATCATCTCCCACGGTGCAGGAAGGCTATCGTAGACTGGAGTCTCATAACAGGCTGTGACCAGCTATTGCGACGCGTCCAGCCACAGTGAGATGCGTTCACGAGCGGAGGATTATGCCGAGACATATGAAGAAGGAGTCACAGTGTATATCGGTTGTCTTTTGTAGTACGGAGGCAGAAGGGTAGATGAGGTTGCAGTCCTTCGGTCTTGCAAGCCTCAGGCTTTACTACTAGTATCTGAAATGCACATAACTCCGGTACAGCTTACATAATTTGTGATCGGCACTTCACAAGGCTTGGACGTAAGGCGGTGTAATAAGCCTCGTCTTCAATCCCGATTAAGAAATACATAGTACATCCTTCGGAACGCACGGCCTTGGCTGACATCGCCACTGGCATGTGGTCATCGTCGACAAACATAGCCCCGCCCCGGTCCTACTACATATATATACAACATACCCATACCGTACCTATTCCCTCCGAACAAAATCTCCTTCCTATTGCGCACCTGATAGACTTGATTCTACTTCAATCACCAGCTCGACTTCAGCACCTACAACGTTATGAAGCTCCCACAAACGCTGCTCTTCCTCCTGGCCTTCGTCACAACCATCCACGCCCTCGCCCTCCCCGCCTCATTCGCCTCGATACCAAAGTCGTCAAAAGAATTGTTCAAGCGCAAAGGCGGCGGTGGCGGCGGCGGTAAAGGCGGAGGTGGAAGTTCGTCGTCAAGCAGCTCCTCAAGCGGATCGAGCGGTTCGAGCGGTTCGAGTGGCAGCAGGGCCAGCGGCTCGTCCTCCTCCTCGTCGTCCTCAGGTTCGTCAAACGCTGGAGGCCGTTCGTCCGCTGGCACGGGCGTCGCGCCCTCGTACGGCGGAGGTCGCTACTATGGCGGCGGCGGAGCTGTGCCTTACACCGCAGGCCGAACGTCAGCAAGCGGCATCGCACCGTACTTCCTCGCCGGCTCTGCGCTCGCCTTCTTCCCGGGCGTCTGGCTGTACGGTGCCTACGCCTATCCGTATGGCCACCCGGTTACCTACCACAACGACACGACCAACCGGAACGATACCCGACCCGTGAACTGCGTCTGCGCACAGTACAGCGAGTGTGGATGCGACAACAACAACGACACGGATTACATCAACAGTGTCGCGAACAACAACACGATCTCCCGCGTCGCGGATGCGAATGGAACCTCGACGCTCTTTGTCAACGGCACGCTGCCGAATGGCACCACTGCTGCTGGTGGCAGTGACAGTACCAGCACCAGCGCCGCAGGTAGCTTCAGGCAAGGGTTGTTGGAAATGAGTGGTTGGTGGATTATCGTTGCTGGCGTGGGGTATACGGTGTGGTTCATGTGAGAGAAGGGCGATGTACGATTACCACAATGGACCTCGTTGCCAGACGAGCGAGATTTGACTTTGGGTGTATGGAGTTAGGAGCTTTCTCGACACGGCACGCAGATACCCCGGGCATGCAACCTGGTCATTGGGATACTGTATGATTAGGCTTTGCCATAGTTGGATCAAACGAATTACGGTCCCGATGTATTCTTAATTGCCCCGACATGTTAGGCTGCACCTTCTTCGGTTCATAAGCTGATTTAGGTACAGAGCAGCGGTGCATGTGCATCTGGCAGAATGCACAACTATTGGTGGCAGAACCAGGGTTGACTCTTTTGGAAGACGCTTTCAGCTGCGGCTGAGATATTTTGATACCTGATCGCCGGGCTGACACGGTGTTGCGGCTGAGTCCTGACCTTGTAGCCTTCTCTTCACTTCTTGCAGCGTGAAGTTTATCAATGCATCGTCGGCCGCGCCACGGTAGTCAAAGAACAGCCTTCTACCCAAGGTTAGTAATACAATCTATAGGAGCCGAAAGCCTTTGAGCTCCTGATCGCTATTTGGAGCTGCCGTGTCCGAATGCATTTTCGTGGCAAAGAAGGCCGCAAGCTGCTCCTTCAGACTCAAAAGGTACTCCAACACATTCGCTCAACTCGAGGAGCCCAGCCCTCGCATGGTTACCCACAGAAGGCAAATAGAACAGATGCAAGCCGTGGAATGCAGCAAAGCATGACAAGATAGCAAGTGTATCATAAACATCGGAGGAAGTTATTGGTCAAACGGTATCGAGGTCGGGTTTGAAGTGACTTGCTTGGCTGTTCAAACCCAGGCCGAAAGAGGCAACTCCGCATAAAAGTCGTTGCTTTGCCTTCTCCTGCAAACTCCAACCCTCTAGCGTATGACAACATCCTCATCGCGGCATGCTACAAAAGATCGTCGGTCTGACGAATGATGCCACTGGCCTTGAGAAATGTCTGCGTCTGTTTCAGGCTCTCTGCACAATCGCCAGTGCATTGGCGGTCTCCGCCGCTGTCGCCTCAACATGGCGTCAGGCACAGTCGCAGCTCGCGTTAGGTGCTACTCATGATATACATCCGATGAGGAGATTGTTCAGTTGCTAACGGTCGCACAGGACGCCGTTACTTCAGGCTCACGAAATGGTATCCCTGCTGGGTCACGGCATGGAAAGAATTACAGCTTAACCAGTCCGCCTTCAGAGCCGCCATGGCGGTGACACAGTATACTTGCCTAGGCCTCTACTTCTTGCTCGAAGCTTTCACACTCGTACGTCCCTAGATCATCACGATTTGAGTCACCATGCATTGAAGCTTACTCCTACCTACGTACAGACGAACATGATGGGTGTAACGCAGTATCCTTGGGCACCCGCTCTGCAGCTCGAAGCGAGCAAATACTGGTTCTACGCTTTGGCTATCTCTATCGTCTTGCTGCTGTATGATCTCGGCGTTGTCGCGCTGGGAAGGAGAGCCAAAGGCATCGTACAGAACGTGGAGACTTCCTCGTCCTTATTAAAGCAACTCATAATGGACGGCTGCGATCTGCTGATTCCGGGCTCTGCGCTGGGTTGGCTGCCTGCGAGTCCGCTCGTTGTCGGTATCGCCATGGCCGTCTCCTCGTTTCTGGCGATACAAAGGATCTGGCAGGATTTGGAGCCGGTCTAGCTGCGAGCAAAAAGATGTACTGTCAGTTCCAGGACAAAGTCTTCAGCTTCAGGTAGTCGATGCGGCTGCTGTTGGAAGTTGAACGAATAACTGCTTGCAATGCCGTCCCTAGCGTCACTGATCACGAAATGCCTGTACTTTTAGCTCGGACAAGGAAGAAAGTCTGATCTGAGCATCTGTAGTCGAACATGGTTGCGCGGATTCGTACAGATTCGGGACCCGATCCCGATGCCGGATCAAGCAAGCTACGGGCCGTGCCGTCTCGGCTTGGAAGCGCAACTTCCGATCCGAGACGAGAGCGACGAACATTGAAGATTTCCTTAACCTCGACACTTGACATTGCCACAACACCTCGGGGCTACTCACCAAACATGTCTTCCCTCAGAAATGCTGTACAGCGTCGCAACCACCGTGAGCGTGCTCAACCTACCGAGCGAAAGAAATGGGGCCTTCTGGAAAAGCACAAAGACTACAGCCTCCGTGCCGCCGACCACAACCTTAAGAAACGCAAGCTGCGGGCCTTGCAAAGCAAAGCCGCCGATCGGAACGAAGATGAGTTTTACTTTGGGATGATGAGCAGTTCTTCCGCGGGCGGGGTAAAGCGGGCGAAGAGAGGGGAGGAAAACAGTGGTGGCAGTGGAGGGAAGAGTCTGAGCGTGAACGTTGTGAAGTTGATGAAGACGCAGGATGCCGGGTACTTGAGGACGGTGTTGCAGAGTACGCGGCATGAGAGGGAGAGGGTGCGGCGGGAGGTCGTGGGGATGGAAGAAGGGGTTAGCGTGGCGACGGGGGCTTCTACGCTCACAGGAGCGAGGAGGATGGTGTTTGGGGAGGGTGGAGAGGATGTGGAGGTTCGAGCGGTGCCTGGTGTCAGTGATATGGATGATTTGGACGGTCTGGATGGGTCCGACGACGATGACAACGAGGCGGGTCCGAATGAGGAGGCAGATGCCACGCTGACTCCGGAGGAGCGTACGTTGCGACAGCGGAAACGACACACCCTGGATGTGAAGCGCAGACAGTTCGATGGCTTGCGCGATCGAGAAGAGCAGTTGTCGGCCGCGCTGATGGAGCTGGACGACCAGAGGGCACGCATGAGCGGCGGCTCGGGAGGTGTCAACAAGAACGGCGTCAAGTTCAAAGCGCGACAGAGGAAGCGGTGAAAGAGTGGTACGCCAGATTCAACGAGACACGCATGATACGGTCTCTCATTGTCAAAGCAAATTCATCATGAGATACCCCAAAGCTACATATGTACACCGCAGCAGAAATCTTCTGCAGTCGACTCGCTCTCATAACCGACTCGGCATCCTAGTGGCTCCATCTAGTCGTATACACTCACCATTCAACATTGTGTTCTCAATGCAATGCCTCACCATCGCGGCGAAATCGTCACCCTTACCCGGCCGTTTCGGAAACTCGAAGACCTTCTCCAGGCTCTTCCGGACTTTGTCCGGCATCTGCGCCGTCATGTTGGACTCAAAATATGAAGGCGCAATCGACATTGCTCGGATGCCATTTTGGGCTAGATCGCGCGCAAGCACCAACGTCATGCTGCGGATTGCGCCCTTGGACGCGGCGTAGGCGACTTGGCCCGGTTGGCCGTCAAACGCGGCTGAACTGGACACCATCACGATGACACCGCGTTCGCCGTCCGGTTCAGTGGGCGTGTTGGTCGTCATGTGCGGCAAGCAGAGCCGGATGAGGTCCAGGACACCGCGGAGGTTGATGTTGAGGACAAAGTCGAGACGTTCAAGCGGAACCGGCTCGTTGTGTTTGTCGATGAGTTTGGCCGGCAGACCGACACCTGCGGCAGGGATGACAGCGCCGACGGGTTTCCCGGTCTGCTTGACCCATTCCACGACGCCTGTGACAGCAGCCTGCACGCTTTCGGTCTCGCTCATGTCCGCTTCGAAGAACTTCGTCCTGTCTCCTAACTCCTCGACAATCTTCTCTCCATTCTCCGCATTCAAGTCTAGAATGGCAACATATCCACCTCTTTCGCACAAATCTCTCACCGTCGCCAGGCCTAGTCCGGATGCACCACCGCTAATGATATGCGTTCTGTCGGTAACGCGCATGACTGTTGAGATCCACCGCAGCGTACCTCACGCACAGATGCCAGAAACCGCGCACCAGGCCGAACAATACCAGAGAGGCGAAGGTCAGGAACGCGAGCAGGATGAGGCCGTAGGCGGATAGGCCGCAGACGCCGTCGCCGGAAAGCTGGCTGTGGTATTGCCGAGGTTGCTGCTGAGTGAGATCGGTGGAGATGCGAAGTGGGGGCAGGTCGAGTCCGCGTTTCTCGAGGTAATCGAGTTCGTCCGTGTCCATGAGGTTATGATGATGGCGATGGGTAGACATGTGCTGTTGTAGCTGCCATTGCGAGAAAACGATGTTCGTGTTACACCTCCCAAGTACAAGATCGATCATCCATGATCATCATTCGTCACATGCGCCGCTGCCGTTCACCTTACCCCGCGGTACGTGTCGGATCGCACTAGCGGCGGGTGCTGCCGAGCTGCGAACGCTTGGCTGTTGTATCCACATATGTATGTGTGTATGTTGTGTTCCTTCGCAGTCACTTCTTCAAAGTCAATCATCACCTTGCGCTGCCTTCGAAAGACACGTTCCCCTCGTTCGGCGGGGACATCAGCAGGGACACGGCTGGTAGTTTCAGGACCATCTCTTCGCACAAGTGCGCACCCCACATGGCCTCACCTCAACTCCAAAACGGCCATCCCTCCACTCCTCCCCTCTCCGACTCCGCCGCGAAACCCGAGCAAACGACCAAACCGCCTGAACCGGAAGTCCCCTTAACTTCCCTCCAAGACGACGGTCAGTCGCAGCGACCACGTGACGCTCGCTTGATCCACCTCGTGCTCTCATCCCTCGGCATTCAATCCTACCAAGAGCGCGTGCCCCTGCAACTCCTCGACTTCGCCTACCGCTATACCTCCTCGGTCCTCTCCGACAGCTTACGCCTCAGCGCCGAAGGCTACGCTGGTACGTCCACCGAACGAGGCGGTCGGGGTCGGGGCGCGGGCGATGCGGGCGGAGAGGGTATCACGGTCGCGAGTTTACGGCAGGCCATCGCAAGCAGGCAAGGCTATACATTCCAGGGACATCTGCCGAAGGAGTTCATGCTGGAGCAAGCTAGCCAGCGAAACAAAGTTGCGCTGCCAAAAGTCGAGAGGGGCTATGGCGTGCAGCTGCCGCCGGAGAAGTACTGCCTGACAGGCGTCGGGTGGACCCTGAAGGATGAGTGGGAGAGTGAAGAGGAGGTTGAAGCGATTGAGCAAGTGAATGGGGTGGTGGGCCATGATGAAGTTGAAAAGGAAGAAGACGAGAGGATGGGTGGCGTGGATGGCGGAATGGATGACGAGGACGAGGATGAGGAGGGCGCCGGTACCATGGAAGATGTCTTTGGAGAGGAAGGAGGCGGTGACACGAGCATGCATGACTGAGGGAAGCTGGTCTTTGTGCAATTTAGCGAGGCGTTGGTGGTTTGGCAGCAACATACCCGGCATTCGCAGCATCCTGAACAAAAACCACAGATCTGCTCGTTCGCGTATGATGTGCCGTGCATGCTACACAAGAAACGACCCGTGTCACACAAAACTGGCGACGGAGAATGATCTGGGCTTGCAAGCCCTTCGTCCGGGAATGCGTGTCGGCCACTTTGCGCATTGAAACATGCTGCTTCCAGCAAGAAGCTTCCAGCGCTATGCCTTGACTAACGTCTGTCCCGTCCTCGCATATTGGAAGATGTCACTCGTTCAAGAGTATGACCTGTTTCCCTGCCTGAAGCGGCGAAAGCTTGGCGGCTAAAACTTTGGAAGACGTGCGGAGAAGTCATATGGCAGGGGTGGAACTCCACAACATCTCCGGAGTACATGCAGACAAAACGCGGATGCGGTACATTTGGTCAGTTCTGGACCTGTCAGAGCTTCTCTAACGGAATATACCTCCATGCCGTACAACCATACGCGCCGAGGTTGTCACCCGCGCTGCGGGTATGATCGCGGTGGCGATCCATGGTACAGTGGCTCCAGAGCACGAGGGTAGACCACACCAGCTTTTGGTGATCTGTTCACGAGGTACATATATATATCCTGTTCGTCCATCCATCAGCCGGGACCGACACATCCCACCTTGACAACCGCAAAACGTTCAACATGCGAGTCTCCCTGAAGTCTACGGTGCTCTTTGCGGCCTCGGCTGCTGCCAAGATCTACTATGCGGGTGTTGATGAGGCTGGAGGCGAGTTCGGTAGGCATTTCCATCGATGGACCTGCTAGTGAACAGTATCGCTCACGCATCTTGTTTGTCGTCCATAGGCGTTTACAGTCCCAATGCCGTGAAGGGTACTGGATTGCCTGGAACTTTCAACGTCGATTACGCCTTCCTCAACGCCAGCACGGTCAACATTTGGGTTAACCAGAACCATGTATGTCTTCCCAATCACACTCCATCTGAATAACATGCTGACGTCCCTAGATCAACCTCTTCCGAGTTGCCTTCCTCCTGGAGCGCATGTGCCCATTGCAGTACGGCCTCGGCAACCGCTTCAACGAAACGTACTTCGGCCACTTTAACGATGCCATCACGGCCATTACCAATGCCGGCGCGTACGCCATCCTCGACCCACACAACTACATGCGGTACAACGACCCATCCCAACAGCCGGCCACTGGATCCGTCATCGGCAACACGTCCGATCCCAACGCAGCGACCACGCAGCAGTTCCAGGACTTCTGGCACGAGCTGGCCTGTCGCTACGTTAACAACGAGCGCGTGATCTTCGGAATCATGAGTATGTACGTAACGACTTCCATCAAAACAATTTACTGACCGAACGGTATCAGACGAACCTCACGACATGCCCACCTCGCTGGTGCTGCAGAACGACCAAGCCGCCATCAACGGCATCCGCGCCAGCGGCGCGCGGCAGATGATCCTCGCGCCGGGGAACGGTTACACCGGAGGGCACGTGTGGAACACCACGGCGCAGGGCGACGCGCCGTCCGCCGATTACCTGTACATGATCCGGGATCCCATCAATAACACCGCCATCGATATCCACGAGTACCTCGACTATGACTTCAGCGGACAGCACACCGTGTGCAACCAGAGCTTCCCGGCGAATCTGTACGGTTTGACGCAATGGTTGCGAACGTACCAGCTCAAGGCCCTGGTGTCCGAGTTCGGGGGTGAGTGCTCTACTGTGTCAACTTTCGCCTACGCTGGATTACTGATGGTAATGTTCGTCAGCTGATAACAACACCATGTGCGACGATTATCTGCGGCAAGCAATCAATTACATGGCACAGAACGACGAATGTAAGTTTCCCGAATTCTGCAACCATCGCATATGAGTACTGACCACGCTCCAGACATCGGCTGGTCAGCCTGGGCCGCGGGCCCGTTCTGGGGCACGAGCGCGCCATGCTGCAGCGATGGACAAGCCCTAGGATCGTTGGAACCGGGCAGCCGGGCGGGCGATGGATCTCCTGGTCTGTACTACACGGTGTGGGAGAAGGTGATCCAGCAGTTGGTGCCGCGGAATCTGCGGCGGAACGGGATCAGCAGTATCCACGGGCCGGGTAGGTTGCGGGGGTAATGGAGTCGAAGGGCGAAGTTGTACGCGTAGTGAACGATGGTAGAGGGGTTTCCAACAGAGAGGATATTGGATTTCAAAGTGAGCGCGCATGAACGATTACCGATCCATGAATTGATCTCCATCGTTGCTACATCTATGTCACATACCTCGCCCGCGCCAGTGTAAAATGGTTTGACATTATTTTCGAGGAAATCCTTTCGAACGCGGCCTATAGCCCAGTCGCAGCAACCACCCATCCATCCACACCATATCCTCGTGGAGGAGTCTCGAAACCGCAGAGGTCGTCTCCCGCTGAACATCGGCGAGTCCGAGACCTCTGTCTGTGCACCCGGCAGACGCCACTTCCTCAGTCGAACTGGTACGGTCGTAGTTTCTCCGAGCCCGTTGTAAGCCACTCGGGCATACCAATTGATGTTTTGTGCTGCATCACTGACCTCGTGGTTTCGACCAGATAGTGCTCAGGCCCCTCCCAACCTCGCCTATAGATTCGCTGCCGGAACGGTTCCTCGATCTCGCAGGAGGCAGTGGTGCAGGCCTTAGATCGGATTTTTAGTTTTTGCTGATCGTGGGCAGGATGCTCCGAAAAACCGGTCTCCGAGGTGGGTGCGATATGACCCTTTTGCGTGGCGGATCACTTTCCTATGTCCTTCGAAGGGGTGACTCGTCGTGAAAACGCACTGCTTCGTGCGACGACGTCATCTCGTTCCTTAGGCTGGTAACAGGCGGATGAACCGGTCCACCGAAAGCGGGTGGATGAGGACTGGCCTAAAATCGATGCACATTCTTCTTTCCTATCCCCAGCTCGGCCAATGCACCCTGCTTCCCAGCAACGGCGTCCTCCATTGCAGGAGGTCCGCATAACCAGACCTTAGTGCCCTTCTCATCCCCAAAACGACCTTGCTCACAGCGCTCGATCGCCTCTTGCAGGACGCCTTTGTTCACGTAGCCCTTTCTGTACGTTTCTTGCGCACCGATCGATGACGCTTCTGGCGCGCTTTCCGCGCCTGAGACACAGTACGTGACGTGCAACCGGGTCGGGTAAGCCTTTTGCAGCGCTTCCAGCTCGTTTTTGAGAACAATGTCTCGGGTGCCGTTCACGCCCCACAGGAGCTGGATCCGTGTGTGGTCCTGTTCATCGCGCAGAACGCCCTTGGCCAGGCTGTAGATCGGCGTGATGCCGGCTCCACCAGCGACGAAGAGCACATCGCGCGGCGTGGGCGAGGGTTTCCAAGAGTATCCAGGTAAGGGCCCGCGCACCGTTAACGTCTCGCCCGGGACGAGACTGTGCATGTGGGTGGATGCAGCGCCGTTGGGATACTTCTTCACGAGCAGCTGGAGAATGCCGCGTTCGTCATATTCGTGGACGGGCGTATAAGGCCTGAAGACCGGAAACCAGCGGCCGGCCGGCGTGTGCTGGGTCAAGATGGCGGCTGGTGGCATTGTCAATACACATGCAACTTCCTCGGGCCTGCGAATCGCTGCGCTTGGGGCAAAAGTCACACTTACATCCCGGTGCGACACCTGCGACCTCGTTTTTCCCACCCGGGAGTTCAAAGGTGATCCTCTTCGTGTCGTGGTTGACTTGCTGGACGCTAGCGACGGTCAATTGCTTGGAGAAGAGCATCGTACTCGGGACAGAGAGCGTCTTGAGCGGTGGATTGTGCGCCGAGTCGAGATGCAGCACGCGTCGGTTCGAGACGTAGTAAGCTGCTCCTGCTGCGCCAAGTAACGTTGACCCAAGGGCGATGGGTCGTGAGCGCACTGTTCTGGACATGACGGAGGCCATGCTGCTGCCTGTCACGTATGTGATCTGTTGAGATATGCGAAGGGGTACAGTAGTGCCTGAAGAGATACCGGATTGCTGGAGAGTGGGCAGAGATGATGAATGCTACGCCACCTAAGCGGCGGGAGTGGCAACTGGAATAGTCAGAGGACAAAGACCTACGCCGGCCGGTGTCTTTCTATATACCTTATACGGTGGAGGGCTAATTGTTGGTTGTCGGGGGCTGAGGTGTGGCTTTTGGTTCGGGAGCCGGGCGTTTGCACGCTCCGACTCTGGTCTGTGCGGGGCACCCGTCGGCCGAACACGGTCAATCACGTGCAACTTTGCAGCCTTGTAGCCTTGAGGTAAGATAATAAGGAGATCGACGCCATCCGCCATGCGAAATCAAGCATTTCCTCCTGAACTTGCAGACATGTCGTATTGTCGCACCACTCTAGGTAGTACAGTCACTCAGGCGCCATCGATGTATTCATCCAGCCCGGATGCGCGGAAGGTCAATCGAGTCTCTTCTGATTGAGAGAACATCCGAGACGTAAAAGGCGGCAATACGACTGGACAAAGTGAACCCGGAAAAGCACAGGAGTTACAAGATCACGACCTTGGGCGCTGCGAGCACAAGCAAGACTGCCGTGAAGGAGTGTTTTGATGGAAAGAATGCTAAATCCAAGAATATGTACAGAAGTATGATAAAAGAAACACCCGGATCCTGTCCGGTGGAAGCATCTGAACTTCCTTTCCAACAAATCTTTCAACAGCTCCGCAGTGGATGAAGCTTCACACTTCCCACTTACTTCATGCCTCCCAACGAGCTCATGCCCGTTCCTTTGCTGCCCAATGAACCCATGCTGCTTCCCTTACTACCTAGGCCTGACGACATGCCGCTTCCGCTTCCCAGAGACCCGAGGCTGCCCAAAGACCCCATGCCTGACGAACCAGACATCCCACCGAGCGAAGATCCTCCCGAGGCGCTGGAGTCGGGACCGTCGCTGCCACCAGCGCTGCCGGCACCGCCGCTTGATGCGCCGCCACCGAGAGAGCCGAGAGACCCAAGTCCTGACATCCCACCGCCGGATCCACCAAGAGACCCGAGACCTGACAGACCAGACATCCCACCGCTGGATCCGCCAAGAGATCCGAGACCAGACATGCCACCAAGCGAAGATCCTCCCGAGGAGCTGGAGTCAGCACCGCCACTGGATGCACCGCCACCGAGAGAGCCGAGAGACCCAAGACCGGACGTCCCACCGCTGGATGCGCCGCCAAGAGATCCCATAGACCCGCTTCCGCCTCCAGACATTCCCCCGAGGCTGCCGAGCCCGCCCATCGAAGACCCACTTGCGCCGGAAGCATCACCGGACGCATCAGCGCCCCCTGACGCGTCAGCGCCCCCAGACGACGCATCTGCGCCTCCAGATGCATCTGCACCGCCGCTCGCGGCTCCGGAAGCCGTGCCGCCAGCACCTCCAGCAGCTGAAATGATGAACTGCGCACCCTCCTGCATATCACTGCTGGTAGTGTAACTCAAATGAGCGGCGGTGATGCTGAATCCTCCGCCCTCGCAGACGCCGTCGCCCTGAGCTAGATGGCTATCAGATTTGATCGTACACTGCGAGCACAGAGAAAGGACGACATACCGCAAAACTCCTTGACCTGACTCTTGGGCAGCGAGCCAACCGACTCGCGCAGCTCTGGGTCGCCGTAAAGGACGACGGAAGAGACATCGGATGGCTGCAGGTGAGACTTGACGGCGTTGTGGACGACCATGGCACCCTGCGAGTACCCGCTCAGGGCGATCTTGGTCTGCGGGCACTGTTGCTTGGCCTTCTGCACGAGCTGGGCCATGACAGGTCCTCCCGCGGAGCCCATCTGTGCGTTGGAAGCCATGGTTGCAGTATATGAAACACCTTGAATGGCCACGCCGCCCTTGCCGGCGGCAGCAATGAGTTTCTTCGCAAGTGCAGGGCCTATATAAAAGGACGACGACGGTTAGCATACGTCTTCTTTCACGCGCGGAAAGGCTGTCTTCCAAGCGTGAACAGGATGTCACTTGACTCACCGACCGAGTTACCCATCGTACCGCCCTCCGTGGAACCTCGAGCGAAGATAAGGGTGATAGGAGCGCACACTAGAAGCTGTGTTAGTGACCAAAATGACTGGATGTGATGAAATGCAAGGAGTGCCGACCTCCGTTCGTGACGTCGTTGGCAGTGGAGCCGCCAGTATACGTTGATCCGGCACGCTTCTCGATCGGGGCTGCCATTGCCACCGTGGCGGCGCAAAGCGTGAGGGCTGCGGGGATCTTCATGTCTGCTGTTGTTGGACTTGTTTGATAATGGAAAGGAAGACGGTCGAACAAGTGAATGAATAGACACCGGGTCTATGAGGAAGGTATAGAAGCAGGTGCGACGCTGGATGAGAACGAGTGACTGTGTTGAGGATGATAATATTCCAATCTGACGTGGGCTGCGAAGGAAATATATATACCAGACTCAGCGCATGTTACGGATCTGTTTGGATCTGCTTCGTCGAATCATTGTCGTGGAGGGCTTACGGGTGCCGAGGCTGTCATGATCTCGTCGTTCGTGTAGTGCTGTCGCAGACCAAGCCTAGAGCGTTTCGAAGGTGATTATGATGAGAGGGTGCTGGGCGTCAAACGCGATCCACTGAGCCAAATCGAGCATGACGCCTCGAGTGACAGGATCCAGCATGCGGATGTTGTCATCGTGGAAGGCTGTGATGGTATGGGACTCTGGGAGACAAAAGAGCCTCTGAAACCGCCATCTAGCACTTCAACGCCGTAGTGAAGGTGTAGTCTGTTTCGGGACGAAGCCAAAAATGCCGCAAGTGCTTGATGAGCGGGCTCACGCTGTGTTCAACCAGTATCCTGTCAGTAGCGATAGGAATCGGGAGAAGCCAGATGGCTTCGGACATGCCATGTAATACAAGTAAGATCGAGTGTGTGGTGTGTGTGCGTATTGTGGATATTTGGATTCGACGAAGAGTGAGGTTGAAGTCTCAGACTGGCAAATACGCAAAGCCGCGCTAGCCAATGCACCCTCACACTAACTCTGAGGTAGACGCCAACCCCATCACCCCCTATGGTATACACGTGTATAGAAGGCGACAAGACAATCGTCACGGCATGCTACGCGCTCATCCAACGTCACACGCTCACGTAGAGGAGATCAGCAATCAACCACGCACATTGAGCAACATTGGTTACCACAACTTGAGCGCTTGACACCCAACAATTTTCCCTGAGATCCTTTTTACAATGTGTTCGAAGTCTTACCACAGTACTCGCAGATGCGCCGATGGCAGTGATAGTCTCGACGTGGCGCTATACGCATATCGTGTCCAAACAGACTACAACACCTTAAACCTGATTCCTGTCTCAAGGGACACAGCCACGCGCGTATTGGGCCCACTGATGACTCGCCTTTGACACACCACACGTGTGAAGGTAGCCCATGACCTCTGAGATCCTTCAAGGGTCATGACGATCGTGTACCTTCATCTCTGCGTTCCCCTGCGCCTTCACCTCGTCTCCGTTCTCCGCGTCCATGACGGCGACCGGGTCTCGACCCTGCCACGCCAAATCGGCGAAACGCACACACTCGTCCAGCACCTCCAGCCGCGTCTTCCTCTCCTCGGACGACAGCGCGATCTCCGGGATCTGCGTCCAGCCGTGCTTGCGGTCTTCGTAACGCATCGTCTTCACGTCCCTGCTTCGGCCCTCGGCCTCCACTTTCTTCACCCAGATCTCGCTCTGTTCCCACAACGTGTCCAAACCAGACAAGATGAGTAGGATTTTCGCCTTCTGATGCAAGCCGATCCTTGTGTCGACCAGCCCGGGCGACGCACGCGGGTGTCCCGCCATCTCCCGGCTCACGTACGTTGCGGCCAGGTGGTCATCGATGTCGAGCCGCTTGCGCTTCGGGTCCTGGGCGGGAGGCATACGCTCGTGCCGAACCCTTTCCGAGGGCAGCTGTCGCAGATCTAAAGAGGGGTATAGCAAAAGGAGCGGTACCTGCGTTGCGTAATCCGCTGGGATATGGCAAGGCCATGCCGGCAGTCCGTGGCTTGGCGGCACATTCAGAGCCATGTTCAGAGCGATGTTGGCCCCGCTGCTCGCGCCGCTGAAGGAGATCCGAGAGGTGTCCAGCTGGATGTTCGGTCGGGGTGGGAGAGGCACCTTGTCGGCCTTGCGTTCTTTCTTGGCCACAAGCAGATCGTGCCAACGGCCACGGAGGAAGTCAGCTACACCCTCGCGAAGCTCGCGGTACCCAGGATACTTTGGATCCAAGAGCGCCGATACGGCATCCTCGGCGTCTTCGATGGCAGCGGGGAACTTATCGAGCGGAGCCATGCGATAGTCCACACCGATCACGAGGGCCTTCAGTTCCCGGCAGAGCTTCGCACAGAATGGTGCCTGTTCCAGACAGGACCCGAGATAGAACCCTCCTCCGTGGAAATCTAGCACGCAAGGAAATGTATGAGGTTCGGGGGAAGGGTCCTGGGCGTCAGTCTCTGGGAAAGTGGTCGGAGGGACGAAGACATACAGCGGAATCGTCCGACCTTGCTCTCGGGACGGCAGGTCCAGCTTGAACGGCTGAGGCCCTAAGGGGTTGGTGATGTGGAGAGCTTGGATTGGAACAGCCCTCGGTAGGCGTACCAGAGCGGTTTTCCACAAGGTCGACCACGACTGGTCCTTGAATCGTTCGATCTGCCGCCATGCTTCTGCCATGTTGGTTCCAATTCCTGTAGCTGTCTTGTTCAGGAACAGTAACTGCTTGATAAGAATCGACACCAATGGCGACTGCTTGTGTGAGTACCCGGACGGGCTTCTGTGGTACAGAACGTTCTGCACAAGCAAATCCAGAAGAAGGCTTGCGCGACCTTTACGATAAATGACCTACTCTTCACTCCGCCGTGTGCGCACCGTCACAAACGTACATCGAGATATTCTGTAGCATTTCTCTACGATGTAGTGTCGAAGATATAGCACTCCATCTCACGGATGACGACGGCTTGATCAACTCATGTTCCGACGATTTCCCGACGTGTACGCCGTCACGTGGAAGTGATGCAGTTGAGGTATCGACCGAATGTTACACAAAGACGTACACAGGGGTAAACATACATATACTGTAACAACGAGACTACTTCGTGTATAGATACTGTAGCACTGAACTCTCAAGGAAAATTCCTTTCGGATGAATCTCTACTGGAGAATATATAGTCTGTCCTTCCTAAAGCCCTCGCATTCACGGCATACAACTTCGTTAGTAGAACCACATATCTGCATCGACGTGGTCTTCCCACAAACAAGCGAGTCCAACCCCCAACCTCGTAACTTTCAGAATCGAAATAAACTCTCGTGAAGTATGTACATGAAAAAGTATCCAGCACTTCTCTCCCGAATCGCCAGCTGGGCAACCCTCTTCTTCTTTGCATCAGAATTGATGGTGATGAGCGTGCTGGTGACGAGGCAAGTGTCTCTTGCTCGGAGCCTCGCCGGTCATGGTGACGAACTCGGTCACGGTGACGACGTCGTAGTCCAGACTACTCGACGGCGCCTGGGTGGTGTGGGGCCTCTTGACGCCCTTGTTGCGCACGCTGGAGATCAAAGAGGTCGTGACGGTGATGCGTGTGGTCGAGCTGGACGACGAGGCGATGGATGTGGCCAAGGTGGTGGTGGTAGTGGAAGGGGACGGCGCGACGGAAGTGGAGGTGGTGAGCGTGCTTGTCGCGACGCTGCTAACTGAGGTGGTGGACTGCGTGTAGGTCTGTGAAGAGACTGCGCTCGAGGCGGTGCTGTTGCTAGAGGCGGAAGAGACTGCACTCGAGTTGGAGGCGATGGCATTGGAGCCGGAGTCGTTCGCGAGCGTACAGTCGGTGCTGTACGTGCCCTGAGGCGCGGTGGCATAAACCGGCGCCGGATCCGAGTCTTCGATGGGGTTGCAACCGGGCAGATTCTGGCCCGGGAAGTTGACCTTCTCGGCGTAGAAACCGTTGAGCTTGCACTGGTTCGCGGGAGTGGCAGCCGCTTTGAAGGCAGTGCATACTCCGACATCCTCGTTCCCGTAATAGGCGGCAGGGCAGCTGGCGAGCAGAGCTGAGATCGCGCCGTCCTCCCAGCCGTTGAAGAAGTCCGCGTGCCAGCCGAGACCCGTGTTGTCGCCCATGGCCAGGACGAAAGAGTCCGGCTTGACCTGGTCGACGATGGCGTGGATGTCGAATGTGTTCTCGATGAAGATGTGGGGCAACCTGGTGGGATGGCTGGATGGGCAGTCGCCGTTCTGGATATCGCCGTCGGGGTAGACGACGTGGGCTTGCGGGTTCGCCGGGTCGAAGTCATCACCGTTCCAGCAGTGCGGGTAGTGGATGGCACCGTTGAAGCCGTCGACTTCCGGGCAGTCGGTGACGCCAGTCGGGAAGCCTCCGGAGGTTCCCTGGTTCATGCCGTTCGAGCCGTGGCAGATCCACTGGGTGATATTTTGGCGCTGCACATCGGTCGGTGGGGAGCGGATCCAGGGGTTACCCGCGATCATGCGGAAGCCGTGGGGAAACTCGAAGGGGTCGGCCTTCTTGTCTTTGGGACTGCCGGCGTCCTTGTAGTACAGCTTGTGGCCATTGGTAGGGACCTTGACGTAGCCGGTTCCGTTGGAAGCCTCCATGTAGAGCGCAGGGTGCCAGTAAAGGCTGTGATCGGCGGAGTTGCCGTGGTTGGACGCATCCGCGACAGTGGTGCAGCTGGACTGCAGGAGGTCTTCGTAGGTCACCTCGGGCGCAAGGGCGTTGGAACCGAAGACTTGGTGGACATGCTGGCTGATCTTGCCCGGCGCCAAGATTGGGTCAATGCGCTCCACGGAGGTGTCGTCGCCGCCCGGGGTGTACATGACAAACTGTTGAGCAGATGCCTGCAGCGCGAAGGCAGCAAGAGATGCTGCAAGGGTCGCGACGGTCGGCATTTTGGGTGAGGTTGTTCGAGGTACGAGAGAAGCTGCAAGATATGTCGTGAAGTCGGGTCGTGAGATGATGACAGATGGTAGAGGAAGGAAAAGAATGAATGTGTCAATGAGTGTGGTTAAGGAGTGACCTAGAGCGACTTGCGACTCTTCGAAAATGGATGGTTTCCCAGAAGTAAAATGCCAGAAAGCAACTGATACAGAGAGAGGAGAGGAAAAGAAAGATGAGCCGCTACGGCATCGCGGACGTTCATAAACAAAAGCATAGGGGGCAAGATGGACTCACCAAAGTCACCACACGTCTGATGGCAGATGCGCGATGGTGTCAAAGACTGCCCAATCGAGTGATAGCGTTCCTGGATCTTTTGGACCTGCAGGCGCCTCGATGTTCGACTGCCCGGCGCCTACAACGAGGGGGAAAGGGTTGAGTTTCTAGACGCAGGGTCGGAGGCAAGGACTTGCAGGAGTCAATCGCATAACCAGCAGGAGGACGCGTTTCGGTGCGGGACGGTGGTGAACTGACTCTCGAACAGTGTTGGCGGTGGGCCCATCGCGGCAAGCCTTGTCGAGAACAGAAGCACAATTTCACCGACCCAACTTTCGAACTCCTACACTCCCTAGGGTAGGCTCTCGCAGAGTCTGTCTCGGGTTTCGCAACTTGCGACTCTCGAGTCTTTGACCTGCCTCCGCGTTTCACCCCGAGACCGTCGATGCTTCGACCCGGCGCATATAAGAAGTGTACACGTAAATTGCGATCTGCCGCGTGTTCGGAAGGCCGACGGAGACCCACAGGTTCGTCGCGTGGGCGGCAGGGCGGTGGCACAATCTATCAATCCACTCTTTGTTTTATCGTGCGTCTGTCTCGCTACGTGTTCCCCTTCGAGATTGCATTTAATTTCCACTCGGCGAGCCGTCTCTCACCTTTCGGGATGCGGAGTGAGGTTGTCTTGCCCCTAATCCAGCCCTTGCAGCCAGCAAAAGCGCTTCCCCGCCACTAGACTTACTTCGGCGCTAGAGAAGAAAGAAAAGAAAACGTGAAGAAAACCAAAACAACCCAGACTCATCATCAATCAATTTCACGCGATTCGAACGAGTGGCAAACTTCGGAAAAGGACAGACAGGTCACAGCCGCTGTTGAGTCAAAAGGAAATATGAAGGTGGAGATCATGTGCGGCCCTGCAGCGTCTGGGCTTTTATCCTCTTTGCAACGACGTGCAAGGCAAATCCGATGTCCCAACTTCGACTCCTTAATCGACGGACGAGAGTCAACGGACACAAGCCCGTGATGTTGATGAGATGCGCCGAGGACGACACGTATCCACAACAGACTGTAGACAGTACGATGATACGATCCTTGATGAAACCCTGAAGTTTCGCTTTCGCTTGAGAAAACTCTGCCTACAGCTGTACGATGTGACGATGTCTTGGACGTGTCAATAGCCGCCTTGAACTGCCAATGGAACGCATAACTTGTGTTCGCTTGTGGGAAACCAACACGGCCGTAGATGCACGCACTGACCCGGAGAACCGTTGATCGGCGGCGGTAAAATGGACACCTTGTACCCGGTCTTTGGGTACCTACGTATCTGACAGCGTTGAGCATGCAGAAGTGCTCAAAGACTTTCCGTCGCTGACAGCTGTCACAGCACAACAGCAGCGATTGCCCTGAGCGATTCCTTCTTGTACTTGCGGCGAGACACACATGACTGATTCGGTACCTCTAACGCCGATCTTCTGGAAGTAGTGTAAGGAAACCACTCATCTTTCGAGATTGTGTTCGTGATATGTTCAGCACATGGTCGTACCAGTGTTGTACACACTCGCACGCTTTCCAGGGATGTTGTCCGCCCTGCTCCCTTTCAGTGGTCTGACAAGTGGTGGCACTATCCCTGCACTACCCACGGTCGGAATTCCGGACTATCACCGATAGGAAATACCACCCGAGATGACGAGACGACGTCGGCGGTCTTATCACCGTAAGAGCTGTTGGTGATCGATGAATGAATGGGTCGGGTCATACACGTTACTGGACTCTCTTCACTCGCAGCTCCGCGTCACCACCCTCAGCATCCGCCAGCGCGATGAACTCTCCAGTCTGGAGTTTCTTCAACCACTTGTTGCTCTCGTATGGCGCCGTGAAGATCGACATGCGGAGGATCGGTGTATCTGTTTCGGTAACATCGTCGTGCGACCAGCTCCAGCGACCGAAGGACCAATTAAGGATATACCTACTTTGGCCGGGCTTGAGACCGGTTACCTCAACGCCGTCGGATGTCTTTGGTGGGCTCGTGGAGTAGAGCACGGCTTTGATACGATACACTTCATCTTTCGGTGCAGTCCGCAAGAGATTCTCCAGCTTCTCCAGATCAATGCTCGCTTCTGGGTTGGTAGCTAGCAAAGTAACGGACAGGCACTCCATCTCTGACGTATGACCGTGATCGTGCGAATGCGCGTGGTCGTGAGCATGAGAAGGACCCGCCATCCACGCTCTCGCCAGCTCGGGATCGAAGCCGAACAATAAGTCCTTGCTAATCCATCCCTTGTCACTCTTCGTCTGCGGAGTGTCCACGTCGAGATCGCCCAGTCGATCCAGGAAGATGTCGAGAGCCCTCTCATCCAGGCTCTCCCATTTGTTGATGACAATCAGATCTGTCTGTTGCGCCTGCAGTTTGGCCGTGTAAGACGTGCTGGCGTACCCGCTCCAGTTCTCGGCGTCGATGACCGAGACTATGCCGTCCAGGTCGTATCGCCCTGTCGCTTTGCTGATCCGGTTGACCTCGAGGACGAGCTTGAGCGGCTCAGCACTACCGGACGTTTCGATGATGATCCTGTCAGGCTGGCATTCTGCGTCCAGGGTCGATAAGGCGTCCTCGATTTGACCAATGTTGGTACAGCAGATACAGTCCCCTAGCAGTTCTCTGCTACCGGTCATCTCTGCCGCCGCAGCGAGCTGAGTATCAACATTGAGGTCACCAACTTCATTCTTGATCAAGGCCAATTTGTAGCCGGGACTCTCTGCTCGCAATTGCGGTAGCAAGTTGAGGATCAGAGTCGTCTTTCCGGAGCCAGCAAATCCTGTCACGATGGTGATTGGAATACGACGGCATTCCGCGGGTTCTGCGACCATTGCCTCGTCACTGTCGTCTATGATCTGTCCGTATGTTGCTTTTTCTGCCTGTTGTGAGATGTCACGATGTTGTGGTATACATGTATCTATGCGCAGGGTCCTTACGGAGTTTCCAAAAAGGCAACCTGCCGGCTGATCCCGTCAAGAAAAGTTTAGATCGATGAAAGAGTCTGGTACGTTCGCAATGCGACGCGCCGTTTCAACCACATAACCTCGCATTTGATGCTGCTAGGTGCTCACCAAGACACCGCAATCGAACCTCATGGCCTACAAAGCCGAGCTCAAGACCACCTACGAGCCCGGTCGTGTGATCCAACCCATATACACCGGCGGCAGCGTCGCCTTGAGCGAAGATGGAAGGGTGTTGGCAACATGCCTGGGTGAGGAAGCGCTGCTCACCGACCTCAACAGCGGCGCGCATCTGGCGCGCATAGATGGTGTGAGTTGGCCCGCTTGCTCATCACCAGCGTGAGCTGACATTGACCAAGTAATGTAGGACGGCGAGCCGATCACCACCCTGTCTCTTGCACCGGATGGCTCGTACTTGGTAGTATGCTCGCGCTCCCTCTCGATGCGCGTCTATGCGCTGCAGCATTCCAGGACTCTTGACGATGATGCGATCGAGGTGAAGCTCTTACGGACGCTTAAGCCACATACTACGCCTATCGTAACTGCAACGGTTGACTCGACGAGCTCTCTACTCGCCACTGGTGGCGCAGATGGCGTGGTGAAGGTCTGGGATCTTCGTGGTGGATACACTACTCATACCTTTCACGGTCACAGCGGTGTCATCTCAGCACTGCATTTCTTTCAGGTCGATCCGTCGGAAGCAGCGCAACCCACAGCAAAGAGCAAGAAAAGGAAAAGCCGGCATCAGAACGACGAAGTCTTGGACACACAGCAAGATGAAGCAACGGCAGGCTTCAGGCTTGCCTCAGGCGGCGAAGATGGCAGGATTCGCATCTGGGACCTACACAAGCGCAAGAACGCCGCTACCCTTGAAGCACATGTTTCAGTCGTACGGAGTCTGAGCTTTTCCCCAGAGCGACGTTTGTTGCTCTCGGCCAGCAGAGATAAGACGGCGATCGTGTGGGATGTGAAGACCTGGCAGGCCAGCTCCACCATACCAGTGTTGGAGGGTATCGAGAGTGCGGGCTTCGTCGAGAAGGGACGCTTTTTCTACACCGGCGGTGAGACAGCGCGCCTGCGCGTGTGGAGCACCGAATATGGAATCGACGTCACTGAGGAGCAAGAGTCTGGGACAGAGACCGAAGCCATACTTCATGTCCTTCATCACCACGGTCTACGATTCCTGGTTTCGGTGCGCGCAGATCAGACGTTGCTCCTTCACTCGCTGGAACCGCTAGCTGCACTTGAAAGCCCACCGATACCAGCTTTGCCAATCCTGCGTCGCATCTCCGGAACCCACGACGAGGTCATCGATTTGGCATACATTGGCCGCGACCGCAATCTGCTTGCGCTCGCGACGAATCTGGAAGACATCCGCATAATCTCGTTGAGGACATCCGAATCGACTGGCCATCACTCAGCAACCGCGTCTCCCTATTTTGGCGCCGACATAGCGCTGCTGAAGGGACACACGGACATCATCATCACAATCTCGGTAGATTGGTCGGGTCACTGGCTCGCCACCGGCGCTAAGGACAACACCGCAAAGCTTTGGCGGCTAAATCCCGCCCACGACGAGTATATGTGCTTCGCGACATTTACTGGTCACGCAGAGAGTATAGGCGCCGTGTCGTTACCCTGTGTCGTGCCGCCTGTGGGCTCAAAGGAGTTTGCTGAACCTTTGTCTTATCCGCCCAAGTTCCTCATCACTGGTAGTCCAGATAAGACCATCAAGCGATGGGACATTAATACACAAGCGGGCAAGTCACCACGAGCGGCATATACAAGAAAGGCACATGACAAGGATATCAACGCACTTGCTGTATCGCACTCTACCCACGCCCCACTTGTTGCCTCCGCTTCGCAAGACCGCACGGTCAAGATCTGGGATGTGGATACAGGTGAAGCTATTGGCGTTCTTCGCGGGCACAAGAGAGGCGTCTGGTCTGTCGCTTTCTCCTCGCCGGGAACGCCCGCCCTAACGACATCTGAAAGCGGAGGTGCAAGCAGTGCAAAAGGTATGGTGGTTACGGGGAGTGGAGACAAAACGGTCAGGATATGGAGTCTGAGTGATTACGGTTGTCTCAGGACGTTCGAAGGGCATGCGAATAGCGTCCTCAAGGTTGTCTGGCTTCCTCCGCCTGCCAAAGAAGGCAAGCGAAGCGGGCGAGGTTTGCAGGTTGCAAGTGCAGCCGGTGACGGGTTGGTCAAGGTTTGGGATGCACAGGGCGGAGAGTGCGCGGCTACGCTTGACAACCACATCGACCGTGTGTGGGCGCTAGCCGTCAAGCCCCCCTCCACACAGCTTGTAGACGAGCCGAAGAAGCCGAGAGGACATGATCACGAAGCGACCAGCGCTGATGACGAAGATGACGAAGACGCAGAGGAGTCAGCCATGGAGTTGATCTCTGGCTCAGCAGACAGCACCATCACATTCTGGCGCGACACAACGGCCACTACCGCATTGGCCGCTACGACGCACGCTACGCAGCGAGTAGAACAAGACCAAGAGTTGCAGAACCACATCCGTGCCGCCAATTACCGTGAAGCAATCGTTCTGGCGCTGCAGCTCAACCATCCCAAACGTCTCCTCGACCTCTTCTCTACTGTGGTCAACGGACCTCACGATGCTGGCAGTTTTGTAGGCAAGAAGGAGGTTGATGTTGTTATTCAATCGTTGAGCGATGCACAACTGTGGAACTTGATGAAGAGGGTAAGGGACTGGAACGCCAACGGCAGGACGCATAACGTTGCTCAGCATGTGCTGTACGCTATCCTGCGACTGGTGCCGAGAGACAGACTCTTGGATCTGCGGAACCGCCGGCGAAAACCCGCTTTTGAAGCAGCCGTGGTCGATGGAGCTGCCGACGATGATCTAGCTGGTGCCATGGCGGAGCTGAGCACGCAAGAGAGGAGCAAAGAGAGTGTCAAGGATGTGCTGGATGGCTTGAAGGCCTATACCGAGCGACATCATGCCAGGCTGGAAAAGTCGGGTGAGGAGCGGTTTGTCCTGCTGTGGGCGCTGCAGCAGATGGATGATGTCGGGAGTGGTGGCGGAGGAATGGATGGTTTGAAGGATGGGATCGGGCATGGCGATGTGCAAGATGCTAGATAGTGGACTGTAGGCGTACGCTTTCGTACCGTTGTCGCCCCAAAAATGAGACCTGTCACAATTTCATTAATGGCTTCTGATATCCCTGCTGCATTGCCGCTCCCTTGGTCTGTGCGTCTTTCCCCGGCTTCCCATTTTGTTGATGAACAATTCCTGGAGTCTCTGAACATCACTTTACATACAGTCTTCACATCTCTGTCGTGGACTGATGGGAGTATGGGGATTTCTCTGTACATCGCCGTGTGGACATGCGACCGCTGTTGATGGACCACGAAGCTGCTCGAATACGAGTGGCTCACACCTTTGAGTAACGGCGAACCAGGCCGCATGCTTAGCTGCATCTACAACAACGAAGCATGGCGAAGCGCAAACTTCACGATCATACTGCACCTCGGACGCCTGACACAAAGAGGCCCGCGAAACGAATCAAGCTCGGTGCACGCGAGCAACGTGTTCGGCAAAATATCGATGCAAAGGTACCGAGTACCCCGACGATTGGGACATCTCAATCCAAAGCGAGAGAGCCTGGCACCCCCAACGAAGGCCCGAGGAATTCCAGCCCACCACCTGGCCTGACCAAACGACAGCGAAAGACGTGGCGGCGGCGTCAGAAATTCGCCGGGGTGACGAAGGTTGGTGGCGGAAACGCTGCTGAACGCAGCGTCGCGCAGGCGAAGCTGGGCCAAACTGGCCACGACCACGCTGGGTCTGCTGGAAGTGGCAAGAAACGCCCTTGGCTCACGCCCGTGGATCAAGCTCTGCTCAATCGCGTTACTACCACGCGGTTACCGAGTCGTCCAACGAAGCGTTGGAATGAACCGTTTGTGGCAAACGCCCGATCGGGGGCGCGGATCGGCGTCGATGTTATCTTGCCAACGAACAACTCTGGAGTTGTCAACGAAGGAGGGGATTACGATGTTCGGCAGGGCCATCGAACGATACGGCGGAAAGTCAATGACCTGGTTGGTCAGGTCGACCGTGCGCGTGAGCTGTCTGTTCTGGCGGATGCTACTATGAAGGCTCCTCAGCCTCCCGAGCCCATCAATGCAAAGGCCCAGCTCGACGTCGCGGTATCTCCCAGCAATAAAAATGAGTCTGATGACGATGGGCCGCCGGTACATGACCGTCCTACCGCCAACGGGGCTGGAGTAAATACTGCGAACCCAGACATAGACCGAAGCGAAGCCGATGATTCATCCAGATCAACAAGTCGTCCAACCATGCGAGGTTTGCAGAATCACACCGCAAACGCAGACCGGTCACACGAGCGAACCAATGCTGGCGCAAACGCCAAGGCGCCCACGGCAGAGCTCCGAATCGACTTCAAGCTACCTTCTTTCGTCGACGACCAGAACGCTCATCCCATGTTGAGACATTCCATTGCGCGAAGAGCATCGACCGTCCCTGCCAGAACTGCTGCTTTCAGCAAACGAGACGTTCAAAGTGCCTTCGAGCGGTTCAGTCAGTTCGTGCAAGGCGAACCTCACAGCGACGTGGATGCGGATCCGGGCGATGAAAGCACTGACGTGGAGGCAGACGACAGTGAACCACCAAGGGCGAAACCGAGAAGCTCGGATGCGTCAGAGATGGAATTCATAACTCCTCAGGCGAAGCTGCCTCCGCATGCTAGTGAGGATCGGATGGAGATGGAGAACGGAATTACCGCGAAGAAGGACGAGGAAAGCAGTAACGCGGAGCCCACCGAATTTGAAGGCTCGGACAATGCTTCCCTTCTCGGCCCTCAGGAACATGCAGAGAAGCAGGACTGGGATGAAGAAGGCGAGAATGGTAGCACTGTGAACGAAGACGAGGAAAGCAGCCAAGATGAACCTGCGGAGCTTGACCGCTCGGAAAAAGCTGCCATCCTCAGCTTTCATAACGACGATGCAAAGTTCCACAACCGGGATGAAGAAAGTGAAAGCTCTAGCATTGAGTCTGATGAAATGGACGGCCCGGCCCAAAACCAGATCTTCAGTTCTCTGAATGTCGTTCAGCCTGTCGATACAGGTATTGTGGACGATGTCGCGTCGCGCGACGAGGTCAGCGCCACTCGCGTGAATGACTCCCAACTGCCGGTGGAAACACTCGTGTCCAGTCTCTTGACCGCTTCAAATAGCAAGCAGCTTCAAAGGAGCAACGAGAGCAGTAGTACGAACGAAACTGATGCTGAAGACGATGATGATGACGAAGGTTTGGGTGACGATGTACACAGCTACGAGGAGAAAGAGGAAGGAGAGGTTGGCGCAGACATTGCCGCGGATCTACCTCGTGCCTCGCTACCTGGAGACCACTTCGGCCCTTCGTATCGACGTCCGGTAGGCGCAGTCGATGCTTCCGCTCCAAACAGTACACCGCATTGGCCTGCGAACGTGGGGATCAAGAGACAGCTGACCTCCTCGCACCCGCAACGACATGGAGTCAGTCACTCCTGTGAGCAGACATCTGAGCCGACCGTTCATGATACAGAGCCGCCACTAGAATTAGGCCTGGCTGAAGACGAGGACGTGTTCACGACCCTCGACGAAGTCGCAAACGGCGTGTTCGAGTCCACGAGAGCTCTCCCAGCAAGTAAGCCAGCACGCCTCCCGGAGGGCCATGAGCGGTTTCCGATTCTGACTCGACCCCTCAGAGATCACAAGCTGGAGTCGGTAGACCGAGCGATCGACGACACTGGACTGCCGTCGTCGGTGGCGATTCGCCACTCGTCGCCGCGGGTGGTTATATGTCGATCGGTCGAGATTCCGGAGTTTACTAGTAGCGATGCGCTCCTTGAAGCCTTCGCGTCACCTTCGCCTTTAGAGCCCGTCTCTGCAGGCACGCAGGATGCACGTACTTTTGTCCAGTCGAGTAGCTCCTTGAGCGAGCTCGGCGACACGCCATCGCCGCCTGCTGAGCTGGTTCGAGGAGCGCCAGCGCTTTTCACAGAGTACGATGTAGATGGCGAGCACAACGCTTCGATGAACAACGTGGCTACTCAGCCTTCTGACAATAAGAAACGGAGGATGACAGGCATGACGAGCAAGCACTTTACTCCCGAAAAGCGCCCGAGGCGCCGGAGAGCTGAGACGGAGGCCGAGTCCTCAGAATCAGTGAATCCTGTGATGGATCATGCAGTCGAGGGCGCCACCAAGGTTGACACCGCCGATCAGGCCGAGCCTGCCGTCGGACATGTTGCCAAGGTCACACGTACCGGCGTGGAAAAGAACGTGACGCCAACATCGCAACGGATCACATCAGTCAGGAAAGATATCACATCTCGACCATGTAAAAAGTCAACGGGGAAGAAGAGTGAACATTTCCTACCTTTCCATCTTTTGGACAGAGTCGATCTCCCATCACCGACTAAAAGCGGTCGTGCACCCGCAGGGGTTTCGGTGGCGCCTGTGCCTTCGATCACGTCGGCGCGGTTCGGTATCATTCAGGAGAAGCTGTGGAATCAGCCGTTCTGGTTGCTTATCGCGGTCACTTTTCTGTAAGCATCCCAACCTTGATATCATTCCAGGCTCTCCCTGAAACACACACTGACACTCGTGCTATGTCGTATACAGTAACAAGACGGCCGGTAGAGCTGCAGCGCCAACGTTCTGGGCTCTGAAAGATCGATACCCAACGCCAGAGGATCTGGCACAAGCCGACCAGCAAACTTTGGAAGACATGATCCGCCATCTTGGTCTCCAGACCCAGCGATCGAAACGGTTGATCAAGATGGCGGAGGCGTGGCTGGCGAATCCGCCAGTGGCCGGTCGACGGTACCGAACCTTGCATTACCCTGTGAAGGGTGATGGTAAAGGTTACAAGAAGACCGAGATTGTGGAACAGGACGCTCAGGACTGTGGGGGCGCGCTCGAGATCGGCCATATCCCGGGCTGTGGGCCTTATGCCTGGGACAGCTGGCGGATCTTCTGTCGCGACGTGCTCCGCGGAGTGGCGGAAGGTTTTGACGGGCAGGGCGCGGAAGTTGCGGAGTTGGAACCCGAGTGGAAGAGGGTTTTGCCGTTGGATAAGGAGCTTCGGGCCACGTTGCGATGGATGCACTTGCGAGAAGGACTCGTTTGGGATCAGGAGACTGGCGAGAGGCGTCCGGCTACTGAGGCAGAGATGGAGCGAGCCACGAGGGGCGAAATGGAAGTGCCCGATGCGGGCGAGCGCAAGTTTGCGACGCGCGCCGTTGCCGCTGGAGAAGACGATGCAGTTCTCGATGGATCCAGCGGTCCCGCGGACAACCCAGCTGTGGAGCCTGTGGTGTGGAGAATAAGCTGAACCGGGGCTTGTTGGCAATTGCAGTAGTCTGGCCCGCGCTCCCCGGCGCGCCATGCTTTCATCACGTGCTATGCACGATGTCAATTTTGTGGAGAGGGTGCTCGCGCCTTCATATGGTAGGGACCTGAGGCCGAAGACGGAGGCGGCAAGACAACACGGCAGATGCTTAAGCCCGGGACTATTACATACATACAGTAGGTATGTAATCATTGGCAATGACTAGTAGGCGAACGTCAGACCGTCGAGATCTTGCTGCGATCGCCATTCGAGAAGATATGGTGAAGGAGCTGAGTTGGAACAGGAGAGAAACTGAGTTTGGACAGAAGGAGGCCGAGTGGGACAGTGAAACATGGTATAAAGGCAACGTGCCGAACCCGGCCGCGGCACACGTGCGCGAGATCGCTTCAGGGAATCAGGGAACATTGTGATTCCAGGTGTGTGTGGAAGGTCGATCGATGCTTGCGAAAAACACGGTGGGCTATTTGTCGCCGCACGCTAGGAGTGGCTTGTCCTACAAGTGTTGGGGTGAGGTAAGAGATCGCGAAGAAACAAGTTTGGCGACTGCTTTGTGATGCAGAGTGATGACTTCCAAGCTTATCTATCATCAACAACAACAACAACAACAACAACAACAACAACAACAACAACATTAAAAATATTGGAAGTGTCGAATGCGGAAGGAGAAAGCAGAACGAAACAGGAAACTGCCAAGCCTGCGTCAACCTCGGCCCGACTTCCTCCTTCCACCTCCCAGTCGAGAAGCCTCCCATCGGAGTCCTCGTCTCGTCGAGTCTCATCCTTCACCCGAGCACTACCAAATTTCCTCCTCTTTCACCTCTTTCCCCACCTCACACATTCCCGCGATCCCCCATGCCGAGAGCGACCTAGTCCACTCATGCTACCCTCCGCCGCCGGCCCGAATGGCTAGCATGGTCCATGGACCATGGGACCTAGTGTTTGATCATGGCTCCACGTTCGACTAGCCCAAACACACCCGTAGGGCCGTACCTCGGCTTTCGATCCAACGTTGAGACGGAGCATCGCATCGTCGGCGGCGCAAGGATCGACGTTGTATACTTATACTCCGGCTGGCCCTCGACCTGTACCTGCATCCCTGGCCGTCCATGCGTGCGCGTTGTATACTAGTACCTTGTCCCTTTTCCAGCTCCTAGTCCCACATTGCCGATCACCACCAACCTCACTCTTTTCATTATTACCACCGCGTAGTCGTCGTGCTGCACGAGCGTCCCTTCGTTTACTTACTGACTGACTACTCCTCTTCCCCGTTCGTTCCTCCGCCGCCCAGCGCCCAGCAACAAGATGGCGTCCACCGACGCGATCGTTCGATCGGACCGCGCCATCTATCACCAGGCGAACATGGTGATGATTGTGTCCGGAGTCTTCCTCTCCATAGCATGGCTGGCGGTGCTGCTGAGGACGTTCGTGCGCACGTTCATCATCAGCGCCTTTGGGTGGGATGACTTCGCCATGGTCTTCACAAATGTACGTCCCGACGAACCCGAGCGCGACGGAAAAATCGCGTGTGTCCGACTAACAAAGCCGGAATCAACAGGTCATCTTCAGTGCCTATGTAGCATTCGTGGTCGGCATGTACGCCACCGTCAAGACCATGTTGAAAGGGCAAATAGGCGTGGAACAGTTGCTCTCACTGCAGAAGGTCAGTTCCAATACCGCCCCATCATCCGAAACACGAAGATTCACGTCAGACCACAGTACCTGATCCCGTCGATCATGCTGTACATCGCCACCACGATCGCCTTCAAGATCGCGCTCGGCATGTTCTACCTGCGCATCATGGTCCGACTGCAGCAGCAACGCATCGTGTACGCGACCATCGCGATCAGCACCGTCTACGGCGTCTTCTTCTTCTTCTTCACCCTCTTCCAGTGCGGCGACCCGGCGCAGTTCTTCGTGCGCGAGTTCGCGCTCAAGTGCCTGCCGAACCGCGTCCTGCTGCCCGTCAACATCGTCGCCGGCATCGTCAACACGCTCGCCGAGTGGATCTTCGCCGTCCTGCCCATCTTCATGATCCGCAAGGCCGACATGCCGCGCGCCGCCAAGATCAGCGCCGCCGGCCTGCTCATACTCGGCACCGTCGGCAGCTTCTGCTCCGTCGTCCGCCTCGTCTTCATCTCTACCTTCGCTCCGGGGCCCAACTTCGTCTCCTCCTCCGTCACCTACACCCTCTGGTCCATCGCCGAATGCGGCATCTGCATCACCGCCGCCTCCCTCGCCGGCACCCGGCCCTTGTTCCACTCCTGCATGGAGCACGCCAAGACCCTCCGCACCGTCACGCCCTTCAGCGCCACCCGAAGCAAAGGCACCCTGACCTCGACCTCCCGCCTCAGCCGCTCCGACAAGCACGGCGCCCACGTCCTCTCCGACATGAGCTCGCGCGACGAGGTCCTGAGCGGGCACTCCGACGTCGACTGGGAGGCCGGCGACAACGGCACCTACACCACCGTGCTGGGCAACAGTCGCGTGATGGAGAAGATGGGCGTCACGCATGAGACAATGATCCAGGCGGGCGGCAAAAAATCCATCGACCTCGACTGGCGACAGTTCTCCCAGAACAGGTTCTAGGAGCCGTCTCCTGTTTGCTGCACAGTATGAAGAACGCTGTTCTCCCCCTTCAGCCGTTCGCTATAGATGTATGATAGATTCGTTTGCGACAGGGCGTCGAGGTCCCAGTCCCGTCCCCTTGCGACAGTTGTTGCCTTTTTCTTGGAAAACTTTTTAACGGCCTGGTGCTACGATCATGAGCGAATAGAATGTTAGAATAGCCACTTCACAGCTCGGAGTATGAACATCTGATGCTGTTCACATCTCCGCGTCTCGAGCGTCTCGAGCACTGTCTGTTGACTGAATGGTTCCCTTGGTCGCTAGTTGCAATCCAAGTTCTCATCGAGATGGACAAGCATCTGGTCCGAAATGGTCTGCGCTCGCGGCGAATGATCAATCGTGTACATGTGATAGAGATCTGGGAACGACAACCAGCTGTCTTGTCGCAACGGCCTTGACCATGTGTGCAACAAGTGCCTAATCTTCGATATCGGTCAGCGGTAGCAAAAAGGATCATTGAGTGCATGAGAAAAGTGGTGGTGCAAGTGATGCAAGCGTAGATTGGTGTGAGTTAGACCATGCCAACGCTCTCTGTCAATACCTTGCCGCCACACGGCCGCATCCCGCGAGAAAGGTCAACAGGCGCGCAGCCGCGACTTCTTCTCCAGCAAACCAGAACAAGTTCGCTACGACACTCATGCGGTGTGCGAGTCTTCCGCATAGAAGGGCGATCACCTTGAGCATGACCCGTACAGTGCTCCAGCATCAGTAGTTTTCTCCGCCAGTAGTGTTGCTCGACAACACTTTGTCTTAGTCACTGTCGTCACTGTCACGACGCTTTCTCTTCTTGTGAGTCCACTGAATCATCTTCTCCCTCCTGCCCATGAAGCTGAAGTACCACGTCGGCTGCCCGTGGTCGACGCGGCACTCCGAGTCCCACGCGTACTGAGGACGAGCATGTGCCCAGTAATCTTCGTCCGAGTCCCGCAACTTGGGCTTGGAGGCATCCATGCAATCTATACGAGCCGAAAGTATCAGTAGGTACACTTCAGGTGTGCGGGATGAGGAATGACAGACCTAGGCATAATCCGTCGAAGGATTCCTTACATTCTTCCCTAGCCCGGGCAACCACGCTTGCGAAACTGAACGTGCAGTAGGGTAAGCCGCATGTCGATGGCGTTGTCCGGCTGGCAAAACTCATGAGCAGGTCGAGGATGCCGTTGACCGAGTTGCCTACGAAGCTCGTCTCGAGCGGCCAGGCGCCGGTGTTCGCAAGGCCTTTCTCGTAGGCGTAGAGGACGGTAGCTCGGCAGTCGCAGTCGGCGTTCTGCAACAGATTGTCGATCGGTCTGTAGAGCGAGCGGTGGAGGATGGTCTTAAGGCGGCCTCTGGCGGCGTTGACTTGCTCTGCGAGAACACTGGATCAGCCGTGCGGGATTTTTGTTCTTCTGCTCAGAGATTGCTTACGTATGATACTTTGATTCAGTCGTAGATGGTCGTGTCTGAACCCGTTTGGCCTCCTCTCCACGATGTGGCGTGTATCATTGTATATGAGGTACTTGGTCGCGGACAGGAAGCCTGACGCGTAGTCAAAGCTATGGCACGGGAAGAGCAATTGCTGATAAGCGACAAGGTCGAATCGCCAGCCTGCCTCGTCACTGGCGGTGCGCTGTTCTTGTGCCTCGAACCACGACGCGAACCACATCTTGCTCCTCTTGGTCTGCGGATCGAATCCGTACTTCTCTGCCGCGAGGAGCGCGTCCCAGATGTCCTTGATTGAGAGCGCGTGGGTGTCATCGGTGGTAGTATCGTACATAAGCTTTAGCCAGACCTTCAGGCTGACAGCGGTGTCATCGTGCATATCGACGACGATCTGCTCAGCCTCCTTGAAGTTTCCGTTCAGGAGCTTGCAGAAGTAGACGCTGCTCTGAGCCACAACGTCGCGCCGGACCCGGAACTCATGGGCCTTCTTCGGAACGCTGACGATGGATGTGCGTGCTGCGTTCCCTTCGCCTTCGGTGCGGGTGACGTCTGCATGCTCAATCACGCGAGTAATGAGGTCGTGATCTGGGCTGATGGTGTAGTACTCTGGGATCAAGATCAGTCTCGAGGTGGCGCTACCGAACGGGGACAGTGGCCGTTCCCGTCTCAAGCTTCGTGTCGGTGTCGGTCGCCATGCTGGAGGTAACGAGGGTGAGGGTTGTTGAGTCGATGCAGAGTTGCGAAGATTGTTGGCCGCAGAGTGAGCAAATGCAGTGAGCAAGTGAAGAGCAAAGGAGTGAGCAAGTGAAGTGATGTTCATGTCGCCGAGAAATCTGCCGCCTGGACTTGGCGGTAGTAAGATTTGACGCGACGCGTACGCGCACGAGCACGCGCACCTGCCTGTCGTCGTGAGTCCTACATTTGGCCTTGTTTTGTAGTCAGCCCTAATGTTTACGATTGATTGTGGCCTCAATCAAAATCTTAGGTTCGAAGCGGCAGTCCCCAATGCTGAAACTTATTAGACATATCTCACGTTCGCAGTCGTTAGGCGTCTGACTGAGCAAATGACAATCGTCTCACATCTAAGAGAGTGAGGCAAACCACAGCCGATCGCCTCTGCACCGGTATGCGTCTTGATAGCAGCTGCTAAAAAGGCAGTAAAAGGCAGTGTCAGTGAAACCAAGGAACGTACGAACACACCTTTGAGTACTATCCCAGATTGGCTGAGACATATATGATACAATTACCGCAACCAGATGTAGCCGCCGCCCTACACAGCTACACTATGCTCCCACACCAACGCCAGACGCCATGCGCTCTCCCGTCACGTTCGACTCCATCCAGCAGCCATCGAGTAGTTTTCAAGGCGCGTAAACCTGCTTGTCATCCTCGTACGGCTCCTCCCGCACCCCATCCTTGTCGATGATCTTCACCAACACGCCCTTGAAGTCGATGGGCAGCCTCCTCTTCAGCTCGTCCGTGCACATCCGGAAAATCTTCATGCCCTGCTCGAGACTGATGTCCGGGTGATGGTGCTTGTCGAGGATGGAGAGGCAGTAGTATTGCGCGTAGCCGTGCGCGGCGTACGGGACCGGGGCCGAGGACGCGAGGTAGTCTATCCAGTACAGCTCGGGCTTCTGTTTGATCGGGTCGTAGCCGCCGAGGAGCAGGTTGACCGTGTAGGGCGAGCGCGAGCGGAGGGACTTGGCGAGCTCGGAGCGGACGAAGGAGGAGACTTCGTAGGGCGAGAGGTCGTCGGAGTGGCGCATGCTGTACAGCTGGATGTTGGCTTGGATGTATTCCGCGAATTGCACTGTTGATCGGGTGAGCACGTGAGCCTCTTTCCGGATGTGGATGGGACGGCTGACCTGTGTCGCCCGGCTCTCCGCTGAAGGCCATGAGTGTTTGCTTGTTCAGCGTCCGCGTCTTGTCGTCGTTGGTCTTGAGAATGCTCGCGCCTCTCATCGCCGCCTTGGATGCGGCGATGATGCAGAAGTCTTTCCCTGTGATTCCTAGTAAGACCTCCCTATCACCAGAAGTTAGTTGCCGTGCGCCACATATGGTCAGTCGTTTGATACATACATGATGGTTTGATGTGTATCACGAGACGATCCAGGAGTAGTAAGTGTTTCCGTAGACACGATGTAGCTCTCAGGCATCGGCGTTGCGACGTGCGAAGCTCCAGTTTGCGGACCCGTTCCGCACTGGGTGTTCCGTTCCACGATGCGGCTCTGCGGCTGTATCCGTAACCCCAGGTGCGAAGCCCACAACCAACTTCTCCAACTTCCTTTGCCGCCCACCTCTTGGCCTGGCTTGGCTTCATGATGCCTTCATCATGTGAGCAGCAGCATACCCATCTGTACTTGCTGCGTCGTACAAACAGTCCGCATACACATATACCCTCCCCTCTCCAGGGACATACAGGTTTTGGCATGTGAAACGACGCGAGGCTACGTCATCCCAAGTATCTGCTCCAGGTCTCCTTCCACGTAGGTACTTTAAAGGTAACTTGAGCACACGACACCACTCCTGACTTATTACACCCCATCACCCACAACTCTCACACAAACCAACCTCAATCTCACCACATCTGCTCCCTCCAAATCACCATGAACTTCGTCAACAAGATGACTGGAGGCAACTCCAACGAAAACCCCGAGCAAACGTCCTCCTCCTCCTCCTCTGGTGGTGGCTTCCTCGGCGGTCTGGGCGACAAGATGAACTCCGCAGCCGGCGGGGGCGCGGCCAGCGAGAAGAACGAAGACTACCTCGACAAGGGTCAGTTCGTTCGAATTCATCCGGTTCACTCCCCTCGACCACGAACCGACTGACCGTTCCCTAGGCGTCGACCTCGTCCAGGAGAAGTTCATGGGCCAGGGTCCGCAGAACAACGAGTCGGCCGTCGAGCAGGCCAAGGACGAGCAGATTTCGGATTACATCCGGGGCCAGTACAAGAGTGCGACGGGCTCGGACGTGCCGATCAAGGACAAGGCGACGGCGCTTGATAGGTCGGCGGATTGAGGCAGCTTCTCTTCGCAGGGAATCGGGGTGGTGGAAGTCGGTTTGCTGAGCTGAGTTTGCTATGTGGCTGCCTTCTTGTGTTCGTTGGAAGCTGTAGTCCACACGCAATGATACTGTTGCACAAGCTTCATGATACATCATATGCCATGGTTTCCACGTCATTCAGACTGCAGTGAGTCTGGTCTTCGTCGGCTTAGTGTGTTAGGCGACCTCAGCCTCTCCTGTTGCAAGATGGGACAAACCGTCATCGCGGCTCCTCGACATACCACGACGACAACGGAAGTGGCTGTTTCTGTCCAATCGTCAAACATCACCCATCTCCTCATCCTCATCTTCCTCATCACTCTCATCCGCATCCACCTCGCCCAGGAGCTCCCGATCTTCCTCGTCGAGCTCACCGCCTCCGTCATCATCATCCTGCTCGACACCCGGACCACGCTCGTAGTCCTTCACCTCCGACACGCGGCGACGCTCGCTCGTCCGTCCAGTCCCACTGCGCTGTTGCCAGGGCCCACGGCGTCCCGCCGGTAACTCGTCGTCCATCATCTCCGAGTGGTCAGCAGGACGCGGGAAGCTCGACGTCCGCCGCCGCATCGCACCCTGAAGGCGTTGCTGCCGACGCCGGATCATGGCGTGGCCCGGAAACGTACTCTCCTCCCACCTCTCCAGCCTTCTGGACGCGCGCCGGAACGTCCTCGCCAGGGTCTTGGCTTCCTCGCCAATGTCCGTCGACTCGCCGTTGACCCGCACCAGGCCCGCCGGCAGCACTCGCGGACGACGCGAGACGTCGAGGTCCTCGGTTAGTTCGGCATTCTCCTTGTTCCGATGTGCGCGCGAGTCGTCCTCCTTCTCCAACCGGTCTTTGCCCTTGCGGACTCTGATGGATTCCTCCTCCGAGTCGTAGTCGATGGGCATGAAACGGAGCCGCTTCCAGGCGCGAAGCACCGGACCTTCCTCTACGCGCCGACTACGCGCACGGCCGTGCAGCTTGCGTATGCGTCGATCGAGGGTGTAGCTGATTTGCTGCTTACGGTGGTTGATGACGGCGGACTGATGTTGCGTGATGCCGCGATTGCGTTTCTGCGCTTGATATGATGGAGTTGGGACATGCTCTCGGGTGTTAGGTGGCTGAAAAGACAGAGTCGTGGTTTGCCGAGGGGATAGATGGGACATGTTGAGGTTGAAGGATCCGTAGGCGCTGGAGCCAGGCGTGGCCGGCTGTGGTAGTGGTGGTGCGTGGGGTGTTTCGTTCACGAAGCTGAGTTGGCCGGTGTTCGGCAGCAGAGGGACGTGATGTGAGCCTTCAGTGCCGCGGGGGGCGAGTGGTATGGTCTCCTGCTTCGCTCTGCTGCGACGCCAATTGCCTCTGCCAGGACCTCTCTTTCCGGAGACCGACGCAGGAGGCGTAGTGTCGACAACCGCTTCGTCGTTCAGCAGGTTGTTGATGCGCATGTCGCCCGCAGGCTGATTCGGGGTGTTGACGGCCTGAAAGCCACGGCTCGCAGCTGGGGACGGTGAGCGCGTGTATTCGCTTCCCGTTCCTTCCTGTCCAGGTCGCGCTCTGATTTCAGCTGCAAAAATCCCAGTCAGCAAGTCTTGGCACGGAGGAAAGCAAGCGCTCCCGGTCGCACTTTCTCGCTTTGTGTACTCACCGGCCGCTTGTTGATACCAGGGCGGTTCAGTACCGTCGTCTTCAGACATAGGCGCGCCCTTCATCAATCGTTCCTCCAGAGCCTTCTCCTTTCGAGCCCGCTTAAGCGCCGTCATGGCCGGACTAGGCTCGCTCGCGAGTATGGCAATTCGCTCTTTGCGCTTCACTTCGCCAAAGTGCATCTCCTCTTCCGTGTCGACATTCTCGACAGCCGCTTGCTCTTCGGTCAAACTCTCCAAGGGTGGCACGATGAGTGGTATTGCATCTGCGCCATCCTCGCCATCACCGTACTGGCCAGGACCGAACGGATTGCGCTGGGTGTCCGCTGCACTGAAGTCACTCTCCAGATACCACCAAATCAGCCACAGAAACGCCCGAGCTCGGCTGGCGCTGCTGAGACTGCCTCTCATGACCAGGTCAAAGAAGTCCCTCGGCGGCTGAAAGTGCGTTTCGCTGATCTTCGGGGCATACTGGCTCATGACGAAGATGAGGTTGACGGGATTCGTCCGCGGTTTTGGAGCCGCTCTGACCTCCTCAATCGTGCTAGGCTGTGGTTGGTCTTCTGTCGCACCTTTCAAGATCGACTTGAGGCGCGGCGCGTCCTGAAGCTGCTTGTAGGCGCTCGGATCCTGATGAGCTTGCAGCGCCGGAATAGAGTGATATGTGCGGAGTTGAGCGCGCATTTCAGGGAAGACTATTACCACGGTCAGCTGGCTACGCACGTGCCCAGAAAGTCCATATGCAAGGCTCACAGTTCAGCGTGGTGTTCATCCTGCCGACGTTCACCAGCAGACAGACCATAGCCATGCTGATTGCGCCCTCGAGGTCTTGCAGCAGTTTCTCCTTCAAGATCTTGCTACACTTGCTGCTTTTGGCCATGGCGTCGATGTAGGTCTCGGCGAACGTATGTCCTGTGCTGCCATCACTGCATTTCGTGAAGCAGGCCGTCTGGTCGTAGAAGATCAGATGCAGGAAGTCGTATTGGATGTCTCTGCGCCACAATGGTATGCCATCTTCTTTCTTCAAGTGCTTGATCTTGTTGCCCGAATAGACCGACGATACGCTGCCGCTTGGGTTTTGCCGTACCGACGCGGTGGTGGAAGTGTGCGCGGGATGGTCAGCTTGGCTGAGCGTCTCGGCGCCGGGCTCTTCTTCATGACGACCCGTCGAGGCAGGTGGCATTGGTGCAGCTGTGAGCTCGTGACGAGCTTCGGATGGAGCTTGGGTTGCTTCCTCCGGCTCGGCCGCCAGTATATGTTGTAAGGAGCTCATCCTGTGCGAACGGGCGACCTTTTCAATCTGACACGAGAAGCTGTTTCGGGTGTCGGCGACCGGTGCATGTATTGACGATAAGCCAGGGTGGTCATGCACTCATCACATCGCGCATGTGACAGCTGTGCCAACACTCCATCGGTGGTGCATTCACTTCATCGACCAGGCATTGGCGAACGATGCCGATGGGAGGGCGACGGTGGAGGACCGCGTGGTGAGGGAGGAGGCGAGCCGGCGCAAGGTGCCACATGGCGTTGCGCGAGTACGATCGGCGGGCCGAGCTTTTGGTTTTGGCCGTGAGATTGCGGAGAGTGGTATACAGATTCGTTCACGTTGGATGCTTGGGCCAATAACAGCCCCTCTCGGACCATTGGTTTGGATGAAGCGGTGGCTGCACATTGCACTCGTAAATGGAACAATGGTCAATCGTAATACTTGCAGGAGAATTCTCGCCTCAGAATGATCCGTCTGTAGCCTCCACGGGCTCGCCATATTGTACATCTTGAAGAAGCAGATGCGTACATGCAGGTGTATATCCATGGATGTGAAGGTGTTGCTCGATCATGCATGTCATATTGGTGTGCCTAAGGCATACTTTCCCTCGCTCCAAAGCTCTCATCCGCCACACTCTGTGGTCACTACACAACGCTCAGAACATTTCTCCTAATTCTACATTGAAAAAAAAAAACTGAGCGTCAGCGAGAATACGATACCACTCCCATACAGTCTTGATCCACTTTGTTTGTTCTGTGAACGACGTTGGTGCCAGTTTCATCTGGGAACACCTTGGGGCTACGGATTTATTCAGCGTTTGCAGGCAACAGGTTGGCCATTCCGATCACCGGTATTGTTGCGCAGACGCTCTTCAGTGACAGCACCGATCGTGAGTTTCACAGTACAGCTTTCGAGCTGTTTCCTAGCACTCCGATATGCCAGCCACCGCGGACCAGACGCCACATTTCCGGACTATTCAAACGCTCCAACTGGACTACGCACCAGTGACCATCCACCACTATGAGTCCACACGTACGGGCATGAGAGTGGTGGTCGTCGACCAAAAAGGGCCCAAGTTGAACGGTTACTTCGGCCTCGCGACCGAGATTCACGATGACTCGGGCGCGCCGCATACGCTGGAGCACCTCTGCTTCATGGGCTCCAAGAGCTGGCGTTACAAAGGCCTTCTCGACAAAGTCGCCTCCAGACTTTATTCGAGTACCAATGCTTGGACGGACACTGACTCCACGGTCTACACATTGGAAAGTGCAGGCTGGGAAGCGTTTGCGCGGATTCTGCCCGTGTACCTCGAGCATGTCATACTGCCGACCCTGACGGATTCGGCCTGCTATACGGAGGTTCACCACGTGGACGGCACAGGGCACGATGCGGGAGTGGTGTATTCCGAGATGCAGGGCGTTCAGAATGCGTCGGAAGAACTGATCGATCTACGCATGCGTCGCTTGATGTATCCCGAAGGCAACGGGTTCAGGTACGAGACCGGAGGCATGATGGAGCAGTTGCGAGTCCTGCCCGTGGACCGCATAAGACAATTCCATAAGTTGATGTACCAGCCGAAGAATCTGCGGTTAGTGCTCACTGGCGAAGTGGACCGAGACGAGTTACTGCAAATCTTGGACGCCTTTGAAGAGAGTATCATGGACGACATCCCACCGCCAGACGCTCCTTTTCAGCGTCCGTGGACAGAGTCTGGGCCCACTCCACCTATCTCGGAGATAGTCGTGAGCACCGTACCGTTCCCAGAAGAAGATGAGTCGATGGGTGAAATCATGGTTGGATTTCGGGGCCCAAGGTTTAATGACCACCTGGCCGGCGCGGCCCTTGGGATCCTGCTACTTTACATCTGCGGCTCGTCCATCTCTGTCCTTGACAACACTCTGGTGGAAAAAGAAGCGCTTTGCAGCAGCATCTGGCAACAGGTCCAAGACCGTCCGGACGCTGCCATCTACTTTTCGATGAACTCCGTCGAAACCGACAAGCTGCGGTTCGTCTACGAGCGATTCCTCGAGATACTCAAGGACACCGCGAGCAAGGCGCTGGACATGAGTTACCTGCGCGATTGCGTCACCCGTTTCCGACGGCAGGTCAAGCAGAGCTGCGAAGTGGCGGGTGACTTCTTCTCTGTACCGATCTTGGAGGATCACATGTACGGTCACCGTGACGGTCGTGATCTGAAGACGTTGGAGAACCTCGAAGATCTCGACACTGTGGAGGGGTGGTCGGACCGGCAATGGCGCGATTTTCTCAAAGAGTGGCTCGCCGATGCGAAGCATGTGGTCGTCCTTGGTGTACCCTCCAAGGAGCTTTCTGAGGAGATCACGGAAAAGGAGAAGGCGCGTGTGAAAGCTCAGCAGGAAAAGTTGGGCGAACGGGGCCTGCAGGAGCTTGCGGAGAAGTTGGCTAAGGCAAAGGAGGAGAATGACCAACCGATCCCCGACACGGTGCTAGAGCGTTTCTCCGTCCCGAGCACCGATTCGATTCATTTCATCCCAACCGTGACTGCCCGCTCCGGCGCTGCTCGGCAAATGGGGAAGCTCGGCAACCACGTTCAGAGTCTGATCGACAAAGACGATGACGGGTCACCACTCTTCCTGCACTTTGAGCACATTCCATCGAACTTTGTCCGCGTCAAGCTGGAGCTTTGCACTGGATCCGTCCCGATTGAGCTGAAACCTTTGCTTTCCCTATACCTGATGAACTTCTTTACCACGCCGGTCACCCGCGACGGGAAGCGACGGGAATTTGAGGATGTGGTGCTGGAGCTGGAAAAAGAAACGTTGCATTACGACATTGACACCGAGGGCGTGAACGGGGAGATGATCTACCTCACCATGACCACCGAGCCTGAGCGGTATGGTAGCGTTATCAGCTGGCTGAAGACCATGCTCTTCGACGCCATTCACGACCCTGTCCGCCTCTACTCCTCCGTCACCAAGATGCTCGCGGAGATCCCCGACTACAAGCGAGATGGCGATACCATGCTGTATGCCGTCGACACGATGATCAAGTTCCAACAGTCATCTAGCTTCAGGGCCAAGACGACCTTATCTCGAGCACCATATCTGAAGCGCGTCAAGAAGCTACTGAAGGAAGACGAGGCGACCGTGATTGCCAATCTTTCCGAGATGTGTCGTTTACTTCACCGTCCGGAAAACTTCCGCATCCAGGTGGCGGGCAACATCGAGAACTTGCCGCAGCCCGTGGCAGCGTGGAACGCACTGACGTCGGGCTTGGACATGGGACGACCGCTGCAGCCTCTCGATGACCGCAAGGCCAAGCTCAGCACCGTCGGCGAGAACCCAGGCTCCTCAGCATACATCGTGCCCATGTCCACCATCGACTCGTCCTTCGCTCTGCTGACGGCCAAGGGCCCGGACAGCTGGGAGCACCCCGACCTCCCCGCCGTCATGGTGGCGGCAGCGTACATGGACCAAGTCGAAGGGCCTCTCTGGGTCGCCGTGCGGGGCACGGGAGCCGCTTACGGATCGAATTTCTCCCGCGTCACCAACCTCGGGCACCTGCTGTTCAAGATCTACCGGTCCCCGGATCCCTTCAAGGCGTACGCCGCCGCCAAAGAGCAAGTCAAAGGCTACGCGCGCGGCACGTTGCCGTTCGACCGCTTCTCGTTCGAAGGCGCCATCAGCAGCATCGTCCTGAACTTCGCCAACGAACAGCCGAACATGGCGGCGGCGGCCGAGCTCAGCTTCGTGAGTCAGGTGCTGCAGGGGAAGAGCACGGAGTGGAATCACCGGATGCTGGCCAAGGTGCGCGGCGTCACTGCCGAGCAGGCGAAGGCGGCCATGGCTAAGTACTTCGTGCCGGTGTTCGATCCCGAGAGCGCGAGCTTGGTCGTGACCTGCGCGCAGATTATGGTGGAAAGTACGGTGGCGAAGTTTCGGGAGGCGGGTTTCGCGCCGGAGGTGAGGTCGTTGGAGACCTTTCAGGATGATTATGGCTTGAAGGTGGGTGAAGGTGGGGAAGTAGATGAAGATGATGATGACGATGAGGAGGAGGACGACGGCGAGGAGGATGATGACGAGGACGAAGCCATGGACTCCCCAGACAGCGAGGAAGAGGAAGAGGAAGAGGAAGAGAACGCGTAGTCCGGTCTTTGCGGGTACCGTCTTTCGGGACGGCCGTAGCGTGTGATGAATAGAGACACCGCAAATGCCAAGCTTGAGCTCAGCCAGAAGATACGTGTATCACAGGTCGTAACATCGCCTTACGACGTTTTCTAGGGCCACCACAACGGGATGGTCACACGTAGTCTCCGTCGGCGTGGCTTTGCCAGACGAGACGAGTTTTCAGGGGTAAAGGGAACCATGTGATTGGCATATTTGGGTACCTGCTTTCCATCCTTCCCATGGCATGATGAATGCGACTTTTATGCACGCGAACCCTCACTCGCGCGATGAGGGTGAAGAAAAGGGCTAACGGCGCACGGGAACAGATGACAGGGGCGCAGTCTGGAGTCTGTGGCGGCGCTCGAGTGTTGGTACCAACAAGGCTGGGCGAGGAGACGGACGGTGGTGGTTACGGTAAGTTGTCCATGAATGGTTGGAGGTGGTATGCGAGTTGACGACAGACACGCCGGTAGATGCCTTAGCGATCGGTCACGACAGTCCATGCAACCCATCAGCTTTGCGCCGGCATCTTCAGCGTGAAGTGAATGTCATTTGCTGGGGTGGGTGGTGGGTGGTGGGTGCCTGGCGTCGCAGCGCAGTGGGCTGTTGGCTGTTGGTTGGTCCGTGGGAGTGGGGCGGGGGAGTTTCCGGTGTGAACCTCACCTCGTATTATATAATCATCCATCCTCCACCCGACTTCCTACCAACACCGGGCTGAGCCTCCTTCTCTCTCGAGTCACCGCCGTCTATTCTTCCTGACACTGATGTTCCCCATCCGCTGCGCAGAAGTCCGCTCGTCGTGGCTAGGGAGTAGAAGTCCGACTTAGCTGCACGTGCAGTTGGTGACTCCTCCTCTTGTTCTCCGTCACCTTTCGACATCGGTCCTCGCCGAGTCCTGATCGCCTCAGGCATGCAGTTATACTAGGCAACAACCACGCATCCATCCTTCGCTCTGCCTTCAATGTTGTAGGAGCCATTCATCGCATCGTCCTTCATAGCCTCGTCGCTTGGCCCGGCCATTGTCGGGTTCGCCGCAGCGGGCTAAGGTGTCCCCCCGACCAACATCTCCTTCTATGTCATACGCTCAGTTTGCGGACGTTTGTCGAGCGGCCTTCCTGTTTCCCTTTTTCTTCTTCCGTCCTAGTGCGGTACTATTTGCCACCTGGTGCTTTTGTTGCGTTTCTTTCCCATCACCTCAGCACAACGTCAACACAACTGGCCTTATCGTCGGCCGCCTTTACTCCCCACTGACAGGAAGGCCTTGTTGTCCCCCATCATGCTCCCCGTCAGGGCGCAGGCCGCCGAGGCCGCCAGGCACAGCCGCCTTTTGAGTTAGGCAGAGCCGTGACTGACTTTCGTACTTCTTTCCAGTCATTCTCTCTTCCTCTCTTTCCACGAGGCACATATATTTCCTTACTGTTCCAACTTGAAACCATTCATTCTTTTTCCCAGAACATCATACCATACTTCAAGAAGACCTAGCATACGCATCGACATACCTATTCATCAGCGACTCCATCCAATCGCCTGAGAGCAGACGCAACAAGCCTCAAGCTTCGCGGTCATCCTTGTCGTACCCGGACTATCAACAAAGCAACAGACAGGATGACCCGCTCTCTCCCATGGACGCCAGCGGAGGGCCGCTCCGTTGTCTTAGATCCGCAACCAGGCGACCTAGGCAACAAGGTCACACGAGGCCGTCCTCGTCCGCCTAAGCCAATACAACCTCGGGACGACGGCATGCACCGCTCGTACGTCTGCCATGGCCATCGTCAACCTCAGGACTCGGGCACTGACCGACGAGCCTCCAGTCCTCAACCGCGCGATGCAGGTATGCAGAGCAGTCCTCGTCGTGTTTGCCGCCTTCGAACAAGGTCTTCTAACTCTCACACAGGCGATTGAATCACCGCCATCCGCAGGCGGCTGAGTGCCACAGTCGTGGTACCAACTCGGAGGAGCACTTAGCAGCGCATTACACACACGAAGAACTTTCGGATCGCAACCACGTTCATGTCGAACTGGGTATAGATGGGGTTTCCTTTGGCGTCACGAGAGACTTAACGGTAGACGGGCAACTGTCGCATGGGAGGATTCACGCATAGCGCTGCAGCTGGGTCTGCATTTGGTCCTTTGGTTATGGATTTAGTACAGTGATGGACGACACGCAGTACGCACGGCGTTGGCTAGATACCGGATCTCAAGTGCTGAGGCTGGCGAGGGGCTCATTGGCTTGGGAATGAGGGTGGCGATGTTTCAGGGGGTTGGCGGCGAATTTGTTTGGCTGGGCTTGCTTTTCGATGCGCGACCAGATAGACTATCCAGAAAACTTGGGCGCTGGACGCCCGTCCCTCATTGACAGCCATGGTTCCAGAGAGTATACTTCTTCCCATTTACTATCGTACAATTTCGTCCGACTGTACATAGTATCCTTACCTACGCCGCCCAATGCTCGCTCGAAGTACCAATAAAACAACAACCCCTCCCATTCACCCTCTCCTCTCAACCCTATTCAGCCTCCTCGCCGTCATAATCTGCACAAGCACACCACGTCAGCAAAAATCAGATCCCAGCTCCCCACCAACTCTCCAACCAATCCTCACCTGCGACCTCGTCCTCTGGCCCCTCACCGGCAACCCCATGGCATGCCTGCGGCCCCGGTACGTCCCCATGTCGCGCAAGCGCCGGATGTTGTCCACCAGCTGCCGGCGCAAGTCGTTCTCCAACGTCAGCGTGCTGAGCTCGGCGGCGAGGTCGTTAATCTGCCGGTCGCCCAGCGCGCCGATGCGCGCCGTCGGGTGGATGTGGAAGCGGGCCATCAGCTTCGTGCAGACGGCGGGCCCGAGGCCGTAGAGGGAGGTGAGGGCGCGCGAGACGAGTCTTTGCTCGGGGAAGTTGACGCCGAAGATGAAGACCTGGGATTTTAGGTTAATGTTAGTTGGAGTTGGGCTTCTTTGTGGCGGTTGGGGTGGTTTGGAGAGTTGTTACCATGCTGGGCAGAAGGTGGTGGTGGATGCGATGGGATGGGACTTTACTTGTGTTTCTTGATGTGGTGAAGAGTGCATGCGGCCCCAGCGCTGATCACGCCAAGCCATCCCACATCTCTCCCCGCGTCGATCTAGTGCAACGGGGTCCCTTGCAGTAAAGCTCTCGATACTTGTCCTTTCTCATCGGTCTACTAACATCGTATTGCGGTCGGACATCAGCCACCATGGCCAACTTTCAACGCCTCGCTGTCAGCGTCTTGCTAATCCTTACCTTCGCGTTCGTCTACTTCGCCCAGGCTTCCGAGGCGGTCAAGGGTCCTAAGATCACCCACAAGGTCTACTTCGACATCCAGCATGGTGACGAGGACTTGGGACGTGTCGTGATCGGGTTGTACGGCAAGACCGTCCCGAAGGTATGCTGGAAGTTGCAAGGTGCTGGCGGAGGAAGAACGTGCACTAATCAATCCTACAGACCACCGAGAACTTCCGAGCCCTCGCGACTGGGGAGAAGGGCTTTGGTTATGAGGGATCGACTTTCCACCGAGTGATCAAGCAGTTCATGATCCAGGGCGGTGACTTCACCAAGGGCGACGGGACCGGTGGGAAGAGCATCTACGGTGCCAAGTTCCCGGATGAGAACTTCAAGCTCAAGCACAGCAAGAAGGGCCTGATGAGTTCGTCCTCTCTAACCAATCCAAATAAACCACTACGAACCGCTAATATTCACCAAGGCATGGCCAACTCCGGCAAAGACACCAACGGCTCGCAGTTCTTCATCACCACCGCCATCACGTCCTGGCTCGACGGCAAGCACGTCGTCTTCGGCGAAGTGCTCGAGGGCTACGACATTGTGGAAAAGGTCGAGAACGTGCCGAAGGCGGCCGGGGACAAGCCCTCCAAGCCGGTGAAGATCGCCAAGAGCGGGGAGCTGGAGGTGCCCGACGAAGGTATCAGAGCGGAGTTGTAGGCCAGTACGTACCGAAACGCAATACGTACTGGTGAAGAAACAGGAGAGGAAGAGCTGATTCTGTCGGTCGCAGGCTACGAAGGGACCGCTGAGCCTGTCGCGCCGCTGAGCGAGGACGAGACGGTGGGCGCGGGCAAGGCGCCTCCGCCGCTGGTGGACGACCCCGTGGGCGAGACGCCCAAGTCGCCTCTGCACGACCACGCGGGCGAGGTGATCGCTGAACTTGGCGACCCGTCCGCTCGGGGCTTGAGCTTGGTCGTGAAGCTCGGTCTGGCTGGTGTCATTGTGGCGGCGTGCTATGCTTGGATCTCGGCACATGCTCCACGTGCTACTCGGCCCGCTGGCTGGCACGGTGCTTACGAGATGGGTGGAAGGGTTTAGTCTACTATATCGATCGGGTAGTCATGACCTGCTCACAGATGATTGTCTCTTCTCTCCTTTCTTCCACACACCGCTGTTAGGTAGTAATTGAGAAACAGCATTGTCTCACCACTGGTGTCTACATGGGCAGCAGTCCCTCGTCTGCGTTACGAAATTGTATCCTATTATTGCTGATTGTGCTATATGGTTGAGAAGATCAGATACATAGGCGCTGGGGATTGCAATCACTGCTTACAGGAGCCGTAACTCATGTCGCCAGGCTGAGCGCCTTGATGCAGTTCATACTGTACTGATCTTTTATATGTGGATCAAGTGCATGTAGACGCTGCACACCTGCAGGTGGTGATGACAGACAGACGAATGCACGTCCGACTCAAGGGAGTGAGTGTCACGTGTGACGCCCCTTCGACGCGCAGGTGAATTGCCACCGCGCTTGGCCCCATTTGGTAATGGCGCTTGGACTTCGGGGGTCGACGGGAACTTCCGCGCTTTTCGGGCGGTCGAATTTTTAGCTGATGAAAGCTTTCCAGGCCTTCTCCAGGCACACACCAACTCCCCAAAACTTCTCTTTCGACACCAACAACCAACTTCTTTTCCCAGCTTCACTCCACCTTGTCCTGTGTGTTCAGATCACGCAGTACACATTTAATACCTGTCTTGTTGCAGTTCCGTATTGCACTAGAGGCTTCTCTCACACTGAGCAACCGACACGCTTCGCCGACCGCCGTACACTCACTTAAGCCACCTTCACCCAATCTAAGAAAGAGCAACGACAGCGATACCATGGCTGAGCAACTCAACATGAATGGCTTGTCCCTCAAGGACTCCCAGCACGCCCCAATGCAAGGTCATCAGCACAACGGCTTCGGGGAGCGCTCGGCCTACATCCCGCCGCATATGAGGCAGCGTCCTGGAGGCCCAGCGCCAACCGGGGGCCCAGGCTTCGACGAGGGCGCGCTGCCGCCACCGATGAGCAACGGCATGAACGGCAGTGCATGGGCACCGCAGGAAAAGTAAGTTCGAGTGCTGTAGCGTGCTTCCCAAAATGCAGGTCTCTTGCGATCTATACCAGGACCGGGCTGACTCACCCGAACAGCGGCTACGGCGGCCCACCTCGCGGCAACAATTGGAATGCTGGTGCCCAAACCTTCACTCCTCGCGGTAACTGGGACAACTCTCCACAACTCCCGCGCGGCTTCGATCGTAACGCCTATGGCGCACCAGGCGGTGGCAGCCATGGCGGTGGTGGCCGCTCCAACACCGGCGCAGGTGATGGGCAGTGGAGGGACGGCAAGCATGTTCCCGGCCCGGCGAACCAACGTCTCGAGCGTGAGCTCTTCGGCGTGCCCAACGACCCCTCCAAGCAACAGAGCGGTATCAACTTCGAGAAGTACGACGACATTCCCGTTGAAGCGTCCGGCCAAGGCGTGCCAGAACCTGTGACCACCTTCACCAACCCACCTCTCGACGACCACCTCCTCGGCAACATCGAGCTAGCTGGATACAAGGTACCTACGCCGGTTCAGAAGTACTCCATCCCGATTGTGATGGGCGGCCGTGACCTCATGGCTTGTGCGCAGACCGGTTCCGGCAAGACTGGTGGTTTCCTTTTCCCAATCCTCTCGCAAGCGTACCAGAACGGCCCGAGCGGCTCCGCACCGCAACAATCAGGCTTCGCCCGCCAGCGCAAAGCATACCCGACCTCCCTGATCCTTGCACCCACCCGTGAGCTGGTGTCTCAGATCTACGACGAAGCCCGCAAGTTCGCCTACCGCTCCTGGGTCCGTCCATGTGTGGTGTATGGTGGCGCAGACATTGGCTCCCAGCTTCGCCAGATCGAGCGCGGCTGTGACTTGCTCGTCGCCACTCCGGGTCGCTTGGTGGATCTTATCGAGCGCGGCAGAATCTCTCTTGCCAACATCAAGTACCTCATCCTTGACGAGGCTGACCGCATGCTTGACATGGGTTTCGAGCCTCAGATCCGCCGTATCGTAGAAGGCGAGGACATGCCGCGCACTGACGCTCGTCAAACCCTCATGTTTTCCGCCACGTTCCCACGCGACATCCAGATGCTTGCGCGCGACTTCCTCCGAGAGTACGTCTTCCTCTCGGTCGGTCGTGTTGGCTCGACTTCGGAGAACATTACCCAGAAAGTGGAATACGTCGAGGATCCGGACAAGCGTAGCGTGCTTCTCGATATCTTGCACACGCACGGTGCTGGGCTGACCCTCATCTTCGTCGAGACCAAGCGTATGGCGGATACTCTTTCGGAGTACCTCATTGGCCAAGGCTTTCCTGCGACTTCGATCCATGGTGACCGCACCCAGCGCGAGCGTGAGCGTGCTCTGGAGATGTTCCGCACTGGTCGCTGCCCGATCTTGGTTGCCACCGCTGTCGCCGCCCGCGGTCTCGACATCCCCAACGTCAAGCATGTCGTGAACTACGACCTGCCCACCGACATTGACGACTATGTCCACCGCATCGGTCGTACTGGTCGTGCCGGCAACACCGGTATCTCCACCGCCTTCTTCAACCGTGGCAACCGCGGCGTCGTGCGCGACCTCATCGATCTTCTAAAGGAGGCCAACCAAGAAGTGCCAGGCTTCCTCGAGAGCATCGCCCGTGAGAGCTCCGGCTTTGGTGGTGGCGGTGGGCGTGGTGGTCGCTCTGGCGGTCGCGGCCGTGGCTCCTCTGCCATGAAGGACGTGCGTACCTACGGCGGCGGTAACCGTCCACAGTATGCTGGCGGCATGGGTATGGGAGGCGGCTACGGAGGTCCTCCAGGAGGCGGAATGGGCATGGGAGGGGGTTACGGCGGCGGTGGTGGTGGGTACGGCGGCTCCTACGGCAACCCCAGCGGTCCAGGTGCCAACAGCTGGTGGTAAACAACACCATCCACCTGCACGTGTCGGATCGTACCTCCCGACACCCGATTTTTTTTGTCTTTGCATGATTGGCGCGTTCGACTGCTTCTTCCGGACGACTCGACTTCGACATTGAACGAGCGTGCGGCTACATTATACCCCGAATCAGCATGATAGACAGCGCTGCTTTCTCGACACGGCTGCATGGCGACGGCGTGGGGAGACGGCGCTCTGCTTAACGACGGCGAATTACCAAATGGCTGGCTTTCCTTGGGCTTCGAACCGGAGTCTCATACGAGGAAGGCCTTGGCATTTTTTTTCACGGTCGAATTGACGATACCAGAGTGTTGCTGCTTTGGGGGGCAGGTGTCGCTGTCCACTCGGGTTCTTTTTCGCAAGGCGTTTCTATTAGATGGTCGTATTAATTTTCAAGGGCGCGTGTGTTATATCTGCGAGCGAGTGTGTTTCATTACTCAGCAAAAGAAAAAGCGATATCTGAATGATGTTCTATCATGGCGTGGCGTTGGGTCAAAGGGAGCATCGGCACTATTTTAAAGGATTGATGCTTCCCGGTATGGCTGTGGTCCTTCGAAGTAGCTGGGGCTGGTCACCACTCACTAGAATACTGGGTGGCAGACTGGCTCCGGACCGGAGGCTGTGGCTAGCTCAACAACGACGACGACGTGCTTTCGAACGATACCTCGATAGATTTTGTATGCTATGGCAACTTTCATAGCGTATGAACGGCATTCCACAAGTGGTGCTCTTGACGATGGCGCTGTAGCTTGCAATGGCTTATATCAACTGTCATTCCTCGCCTTTCGATATGTAACATCCTGAGCTCAGCACTGCGATCTGTTTGCGTCGAGGTTGGATGCGAGTACTCTCTGCTCATCTCATCCAATGTCCTGCACAAGAAATATCAAACGCTATCGCAAAGACCACGTGACTGACTGGCGCTTTGGTAATCTGACTATACGTACAGTATGTACCTCCTACACGCCGGACCTCTCAACATCCATCGTCACAGCACCTCAGACCGCCCATATCTGCACTCTTTTACAACCCTCCCAGCAAGATCATCACCAAAGAGTTTGCAGCGACGTGATGCCGCCAAAGAACATCGGTGGCGAAATGTGATGTCAGCTCTGCGTACCTGCGTCGATACATGTAAGCACGTAGCCAGCAACGGTAGGACAGTGAGTACAATCACCCTTATATTCCTCTCAACCTTCGTTTTACTTCACCTCGTTCCCGCATGCTCCGTGCCTTCATCTCCAACCTCCACCGCAACTGGACCAACATGGCTTCATCTTCCGCCTCCTCGCTCTCTCGGTCCCACACACCCCTACGACAACAATCAAAACCTCTCCAACCCGACTCTTTTCCCCCAGCCGTGGACCACGCCCAATCGGATTCAAGTTGCGATGTCAAACGCCTCCACATCAAAGTCGACGACGGTCCTGATGGCAAAGTCATCGGCTTCTTACACGTTCCCGCCACCAACTCAATTCAGCCTCAACAACCCCCCAACCCAACCGCTGCCATCCTCCTAAGCGGCGCCGGTGGCGGCGTCGTAGGCCCTTCATCAATCTACCTCTCCATCGCAGATAAACTCGCTTCCTTACCCCCTTCCTCTGCCTCCTCGGCTCAAACCGCCATGTTAGCCCTCCGCCTGGACTACCGCTACCCAGCGCGCACCAAGTACTGCCTAGCAGACGTGCGCGCCGCGGCCGACCACCTGGAACGCGAGCACGGCGTGCGCCGGTTCGTGCTGGTCGGGTGGTCGTTCGGCGGGGCGCCGGTGTTCACTTTCGGGGGCATGGACGCGCGGTGCGTGGGCGCGGCGACGGTGGCGTCGCAGACGGCGGAGACGGAAGGGATTCGCAGGATGCCGCCGCGGCCGGTGCTGTTGCTGCATGGGACTGCGGATCGGACGCTTTCGCCCGCGTGCTCGGCGCGGTTGAAGGGGATATATGAGGGTGCAGCAGGCAAGAAAGGTGGAGATGTGAGGTTGAGGTTGTTCGAGGGGGATGATCATGCGTTGACAAAGAGTTCGGCGGAGGCGGAGTCGTTGTTGTGTGAGTTTGTTCTGCGGTGTGCGGATGTGAGGACGGATGGAGACGGGGTGAAGGGGGTAGTGCAGGCACCGTTGACGGTGCGGAGTAGGGAGGAGAAGGTGGAATTGATGAGGAAGGGAGGTGATCTGAGGGGGGCGGAGAACGTGGAGTGAGGATGCATGTAGGTACAGAAGCTGGACGAAGCTGCTTGTAGCGGTGATTTCTATGCGTGTGAACTTGACGTGTTATACATCATGTGAGATGTACGTTGGTCCTCGCCAATTGACTCATACCTAGCTCAGGCATTTAAAAGTAGTAGACATGACCATCTATCGTCTCACAATGTCAGCAGGAAGATTAGAAAGCGTTCTGTGATGTGTTGTACAACTTGAGTAGAGCGGGTATCTCAAAAGATGAAACCTATATACAGCCAGCATTTACACACCCCCAGACCCAGCAACCTCGTCTCGCGCGTCCGCTTCCTCTACCTTACCAGCATCTGGTGCCACCATCCCCATGTCTTGCACCCTCCACCCCGCCCCTTCATTGGCGAAACTCTTCTTCTCCCCAAGCAACGCCACATTCCCGACCTCTTTCCTCAACCCTTCACTGATCCTCTCCGCGGCCATCCTAACGTCCTCCCTCCCCACATCCAACAACCACTCCCTCCTCTCCTGCTCCATCGCCTCATCGACCCCGCTCAAAAACCTCACCATCCCTTCCTCGCTCACACTGATCGGCGCATCGACCGCCTGAAACACGCTCAGCTTCGCCTCCTCCAGCTCCCGATCCGTCCACTCCCGCTCCGCCGCCCAGCGTCCGGCGTCCGCCATGATCCGCAGCGTGTTCTCCGGGTTCGGGTCGCGGTAGCTGTACATGCCGAACACGCCGCCGAGGCCGCGGGAGTAGGCTCCGCCGCCGTAGGCGCCACCTTTCTCGCGGATCTCGTGGTGCAGGTGCTTGTGCGTGAGAAGCTGGGCGAGGATGGCGTCGGGAGCGCTGGTGGAGTCCGTGTAGGGAGCTGTAGGTAACGAAAGGGCAGAGTAAGAGACTTGATATGGAAGGGGGAAGAGGGTTTTCGTAGCTGTTGGGTAGTCTGACGTGGATGTTGAGGACGTGGTGAAGGAGGAGGAGAGGGTGGTGGTGTTTGACTGCTGGAGGAACTTTTGCAGCGCCTGTTCGTTTGTTGCCACGACGTCCGAGCTACACGTCAGTGCAGCGCGCATGCCTTGCTGCAGGTTGCTGACCGCGATGCTTTGAATCGCTTTCAATTGCTCCACGACCTTCGCCATCGCAGTAGCGTCTTCTTCCGCGGCCGCCAAGCTGGTTATGAGTTTGACTTGTGTCAAACCCGCCGTTTGCTCGACCATCCTTCCGTGCGGGGTGAGCCCAGCCTCCGCATAGCGTCTGGCATAGCTGTGTCCACTTTCTGCGATCCCGTCCACGGCCCCACTTGCACCCGTTTGCAGTAATTGCTTGATCATACGATATGCCTTCGGCGAGTCGAAGTCGGTCTCCAGCAAGATGGTTTGCAGCAGTTCGAACATGGCCGGCACGTTCCTGTCCAGCGCGTAGCCACTCAAACTCAGACCTTCTTCGGCTTTGTGGATGTCGGAAGGGGAAGTCGTGGCATGGTAGCCAAAGCCGATCCCGCCTGTCTTGAGCTTGATCAGATCCTCGAGCTCCTCCATGGTCTTGTTCTTCGTGCCAATGCGCATCAAGCTGTCACAGAACAGTGGCACGAGCATACGAAGCTCGTCCGGCAACTCTCGATACAGTGATAAGGCGCGGAAGTATGTCAGACCGTTGGTTGATGTTTCTCTCCATTGTACCTTGGTGCGACCGTCCATCGTACTGTCTCTGACCTCCGTCCGCGGCTGCTCACGGGGAATATCGCTGACGTGCAAAGAAGGGAGACTGTCTAACGGTTGTGAGCGACCAGCCTCTTGCTCCTCCAGAAGCTCCAGCTCCCGTTCGCGAAGATGTCTATGCGCCTCTTGCTCGCTCGGGAAGTGCTGCACCGCATCGGCGATTTTCGACTGTAGACGTCCAGCTTCCTCAGCGGCTACATCGGCGCCATAGCTCGCGCTTGGTGCCATGGTAAAGGTCAGGGTGTTGTCGTTCGTAACGTAACGTTTGAGCAATCCTTCAAGGTAACCACCCTTGGCGACTTCGGACTTGAAATGGTTCACGATAGTGTTCCACTGCAAGGCATCAAACGGGTCGATACCATTGAACCAGCCTGGTTTGAGCCTTTGAATCAGGTCCATACCAAATGTGGCCGTCTTGTGCTTGAGCCCAAGCTCCAATTGATGTAACAAACCATCGACTTTCTGTTTCTCGAAGCCGTTTTTCACAGCATCCCGTACTGTTGTGGCGACTGTCTCCTTGACTCTCGGCACGTTGTCTTCACTGACACCATTCAGGCCAACAGAGAAGATGGCCTTCCGGCTGGAAGTATCGTAACCAGTATTGGGTGTGAAGTCTGTTCCCAGCCCAGACTCGATCAGTGCGCGGTACATCGGCGAGCCATAACCGTCTAGAAGTAACGTTGTGGCAATCCGCAGCGCAAAGGACTCGGCAATGTCAGACGGGTCACCCATGAGCCAGGTAGTTGATGTTTTGAATTGAGCGTTGGGAGGAGTCAGCGGATCGACCGGGCCTTGAACGGTGATCTGCTGCGGCTTGTTGAGCGTGATTGGTAGTTTGATGTCCGAGTCCACCGCCGTCTTGCCAAATCGATCCAACTGATCGCCCAGCATCTGGAGATGTACCTCCACCGGCTGATCGCCATAGGTCAGGATTTTGCCGTTGCTGGGATGGTAGTGCTCCCGATGAAAGCGCTTCAGCTGATCGTACGTCAGATCTGTCATTTTTTGTGGATCGCCGCCACTGTTGTTGATGGCTGGGAAGATGTGCTCCATGAAACGAATGTAGTACAGGTATGTTGCATCCGACATTTGGCCTTTCATCTCGTTGTATACCACTCCCTTGAAGACCAGATCCTTCGTTCCTGCATCATCCGACGAATCCAAAGGGTTCTCTGGCCCAACTCGCCATCCTTCTTGGACAAAGTCGCCGCGCTTGAGCAAAGGATGCAGCGTTGCATCGAGATATACACCCATGAGGTTCTTGAAGTCCTGTGCGTTGGTGGTGGCGAAAGGATACATGGTGTGGTCCGCAGAGGTAAAAGCGTTCATGAAGTTTTGCAGCGAGCGAGGAAGCATTTTGAAGAAAGGATCGCGGACAGGATACCTACCTCGACCATCAGCCTACCGTATCCCTGCCCTACAAACCACACTGATGTATATATTGCTTACTTCTCCGATCCACAAAGCGTGACATGCTCTAGAATATGTGGCACGCCGGTGGCGTCCGGCGGGTTTGTCTTGAAGCCGATGCTGAAAACGTTGTTCTTGTCATCGCGTGCTACGTGAAGGTAGTCGGCGCCCGTCTTGTCGTGCTGAAAGTGCAACACCGACAGCTCGAGCTCCGGCACGTGCCTGGTGCGCTGGAGAGTGAAGCCATGCAGACGCGCTCCGGGTTGCGGTAAACGTGAGAGGTCGGTGACGGAGGCGTAGTTTCGTCTGGTGATGGCTCTGGACAGGCGAAGAGCTCGGGTGTAGGGTGCCACCATACGAGACGTACGCGCCGTGCGCAGAGACGCGAGCATGGCCAAACCTCACTTCTTACTCCTTCCTAGATTGATAGTGAATGTGAGAGAGAGGAAACGTTTGTCGGGCTACAGGTGTGTAGGTAGTGATGTTCTACGGATGGCGGATGCAGAAGCTCGGCTCGGATGTGGGACGAATCACGAGACCGCAGTGTGGCGATCCGACTCGCTCGGGTCTGTCGGTCTCTTCCTGCATCCTTCTGCCGCACGGGAGTGAAGTAGCAGCACAAGAAACATTCGACTATATTCAACCACACCACCACTTATATCACCGCCACCACCTCCGTCGCCGCCATCCAACATCGAATACACCCGGCAGTTCTGCACTGACTTACCCACCCTTCCAACGAGTACAGCGTAGCGGACGCTTCGGCAGGCTCAGGCGGGTGACTGGCACCTCGCTAACCTCTGCGACACCTCCTACTGTCTTCTCTGAGAGCGTTGCCGTCAGCATCACGAGAGCCGCTCGACGCCAGTAGTACTCCAAGCGTGTTCAAGTTCTGGCGCACCGCGCTGTGTCATGAGCGTGGAAGTGAAATATAGAAGAAAGCATTGCAAGGCGATCCTCCGAAATTCATATCTCTTCATCAGCGGAACAGATTCACTCGCACCGCTTGTACATCTCACCTGAACTCCGCAAACCACCTTCAGTCGACCTGTCGCCATTGCTATCGACATCACTTGGGTGCAATGGCGGCGGTAGCGAACCAGCAGCAGCAGCCCCTCCCGGCCAGCAATGCGCGAAACTCGCCCGCCTCCATGGATTATTCCACCTCTGACGCATCTCTCCCCGCTCCGCCATCATCGCACAATACCGCCCCGGCGCCAGCCAAGGCCAAGGCAAAGAACAGGAAGGGCGGGACGACTGCGGCTAGCGACCCTACCGATGCCCACAAAGCCTTGCTATCCAAAATCAGCCAGCTCGAGGCATCCAGCACCGAAAATGCGCACGAAGCCGCCGAGATCGAAGCCGAGGTTAAGAAAGCCAACCGGGACTTGACCCAACTACTCAACACCCTCGAACCGCACAACAGCAAACTCGACATCGTGCAGCGCAAATACTCTGATCTTCTAGGCGAAATGAAGAGGGTAGAGCGTGAGCACGTGAAAGCCAAGAAGCGAGGCGACCAGCTACAGAAGGAGAAAGAGGAGATTGGCAAAGAGCGGACACGTGAGCGCGGGCTGAAGGAGAAACTAGAGAAGCTCAGTCGAGAGTTGACGCGTGAGAACAAAAAGCTCAAAGAAGACCTGCGTGATCTGAAGGAGAGCTCGGCTGATCGGAATGAGGAGCTCCACCGTAAACTGGAGACGCTGGTACTTGATGTGGAGGAAGTGGTATCCGATCGGAGGGCGCCCGAGCGGCAGACAGCGGAGCTGGAGCAGGACAAACTCTTCCGAGAGAAGTTCACGTCGTTCTTACATCAATATGAACTACGGGAATTACATTTCCAGTCTCTGCTACGGACGAAGGATCTGGAGATTGCATATGAGCGGGCGCGGCACGATCAGTTGAAGAAAGCGCAGGAATCCGAGCTGAGCAAGAGTCATCAGCTCACACGACAGGTGAGCACGTTCAGTCAGACGGAGAATGAGCTTAGAGGGCAGCTCAATGTCTACGTGGAGAAATTCAAGCAGGTACGTTGTCCTCTGTGGCTTCCACGGACCTGCTACACGAGCACGGCTGGTACACTTGGGACCACCACCCTCTCTCTTATTTCATAAAGCATATGGTTGGCTGTCAGTGCATAGGTAACTGACTGACGCCTCCAGCAGGTAGAAGACACGCTGAACAACAGCAACGACCTCTTCCTGACGTTCCGCAAAGAGATGGAGGAGATGTCGAAGAAGACCAAACGTCTCGAGAAAGAGAATCTCTCCCTCACGCGTAAGCAGGAAGCGACGAACAAGAACATCTTCCAGATGGCCGAAGATCGGACGCAGTCGCAGCAGGCAATCGATCGCCTGACGAGAGAGAATGAGAAGTTGAAGAAGCTTTGCCGGGCTATGCAGAGCGGTGGGTACGGCAGCGCGGGTGGCGCTGCGGCGGCTGGGGCCGAGTTCGATGAAGCGCTGGAGGGGGAGACGGAGAGCGAGTACGAGGACGAGGAGTACGATGAGGACGAGGAAGGGGAGTACGACGACGATACCGAGGAAGAAGGCATCGATGTCCAGCCCCGGACGTACGGACCACCACCTCCACCTCCTCCGCAAGAGGTCCAGCAACAGCAACCGAATGGGAAGCCCAAGGGCGGCGCGCTGCCGCCGTCCCAGCAACAGCAGCAGGTGGTGAATGGTGCGGTGAATGGTGCGAGGCATTGATTTGTTGATTATTCATGATATGGTACATGAGACAGATCCTCTGCGTATGCGTGCGCTCACTGTGTTGTACAAAAAGGGTCTATCGACAACGGCGACTACGTCAAGAAACCATTTCTCGATTGCAGGTGTGAAACAACTTGAAGCTGTTTCGACCGCCCCATATGCACGTGACGTATGAAGAGTTGCAGCAAGTCGTGCGAGTTGCTTGTGATCTTTCATCTTCCGACTCCACCACTTTCCTTTTGCTCTCTGCTATACAAGCGCTGCTGAACAGATTGATACGCCCACTGCACTCCCCCCTCCCACTGCAGTGAGGTCACTCGCACGTCTCCCTCGTGAGACTCAAGCGCAAGATCGAATGCCCGGCTCAAGCAACTAAACCCTCGTCCGCTTGTCGTGATGGGTGGTTGGTGCGCAGCTGATGTACTTCAGGCTATTTCAGACCTGCATCTCGTCGAGGTCATGAGAGATGCGGACTAAAGTCTTGAGGACAACTCCAAACTTCAGGTACCCTCTATAGCTGTGAAGGCCAGACGTGTAGAGGCAAGGTCTCATGGCCTTCACTTCACTTTGCGTCTCTTCGCCTGCGATTGCGGAGGCGATTCAGCTTCGTGGCCATGGTCCGGTTCAGCTTCATGGTCGTGGTCCGGTTCAGCTTCATGGTTATGGTCCGATTCAGCTTCATGGTCCTGGGTTTCTTCGTACCAGCCGTGGAGGTGAATCGAGCTCGATTTTTGATTCCAGCTTACAGTCATACAACTTCGCGCTTCATCGCGTTCACGCAACCACTTTGCAGCGATGGTGCCCGTCTTGTAACGCATACCCTGCACTTCCTCCTTCCACTTCCAGCTCATGCCGTGATCCGCGCCGTCGACTTGCACCATCCAGCTCCGCGCGCTCATCCTCGCGCGTACGTCGGCGAGGCGCTCGAGGTCACACTGAGCGTCCTTGGTACCGGAGATGAAGAGTACATCGATGCTCTCCGGTAGGTCGAGCAGGATCTGCTCCCGGCTTTCATCCGTTTTCCCGCCCGCGAGCGGATAGCTGACGAGCACGAGCGCCGCTGTCTTCTGTTCACCTTCGGTAGCAGCGAGAACAGCGGCACGCGCGCCCATGCTTCTGCCCCCGAGCGCGGCCGTGGCGAAACTCTCGTCGTGCGCAATGACCGCGTGGAAGTATTGCACGCGGGACTTGAGGTTCATGTTCCCCTGAAATGAGACGATCGTCGCTTCTATAGTGAAGCCTTCGGCGAAATCCAGCATGGCCGGGGTTGTGAGGCCGCCGCCTGCGCCATGGGTGAAGAGCAGAGCCGGGTTGGGCTCGGATTCGGTGGGGTATGGATGTCTGCGGCGCTCGCAGGTGATGGACTTGTCATCTTTGTAGGGGATGCTGAAGCGCTCGAAGTCGGAGTCGTCAGTTTCGTTTGCAGTTTCCTTGTCGGTTTTCGTATCATTCAGTCGGGAATCCTTCTCATCATTTGGTGCAGTCGTGGCCTTTGGTTTCGCTTTGCGCTTCTTGGGCGGCATGTTGACGCTGACCGCAAGGAAAGTGGCTGCGGGAGACCTCGTGTAGTGCGATGTTGATTGTCTTGTGAACGTGGTTCTTGACAGTGTGGATGTCGACTGTGAAGCCGTCAACAGTGTGGTTGTCGTCTGTGAAGCTGATCGACGACACTCCAAACTCATATCACCCACTTTCCTATTTGGGCTGTACCGCCAAGCCACGCTAGAACCTATGCGGGTAGTGTACCCAGACCTGTATCTTTCCATGCTGTACCTACCTACCTAGTACCTAGGTAGGTATACACTTGAATTATCGCTCGAATGGTGATATCCGATGTTATCCTCTCGCCACGGCATGCGAACCACACAACCACACAAACCTCCCCATGTTGGAAGATGAAAGGCTTCGGTTCGACGCGTCCATCCGCCGCCAGCGTTGAATCTGCCTCGTACGGACCAGCACGCTACATTCATCCTTATCTGACAGACCCAGAGAAGAGCTGTGAAGTGTTGCCTGTTCTACGCACACTGCGAGGTTGCCGCCTAGCATCGACGAGACATCTTCTCCAGCCACGGGGTAAAAAGGAAAACAGTCTGATCACGCTTTAGCATTATTGGGCTTTTCTTTGAGAGAAGACCGCTTTCAATATACATTTCTTCATTATCATGAGAACCTTGGATACCTCAAGTGTCTCATTGACCAAAGAGACGGCATGCGCAGACAGCGGTGTGACTAGACCAGATCATGGAATGAAGCTGGAATAATCTTGGAAGCCGTGAACGGCTAGCGTCGGGGGCTTTCTTGGCTTACTAAGTGTAATCGTCAACACCCGACTGCACCTCATCGAGCAAACGAACAGACTCTCTTGATCGATCATAGACCTGACTGAACTCAAGATGGGCTCTACGCCACCAGCACAAGCTCACCCGGGTGTTCTACACTACATCCCACCCAATCTCAGCTCTTTTGAGCCCAGCAAGCCTCTGGTTCGATCCGCAAATGTCAACACCTTGATATGGATCGGTGGACTCTTCGACACGCACCTGTCTGTCTCGTACCCAATGGAGCTTGCGCAGTCTCTAGGTCCAACATGGAGCCTGATGACCGCATCTCTGGGCTCAGCGGGTAAAAGCTGGGGCGTGAGCAGTATCGGTGAAGATGCCGACGACATTGCGAAAATCGTATCATACGTCAAACAGCTACGGCCCGAAGGCAGAGTTGTCATCATGGGACACTCGACCGGCTGCCAGGATTGCATGGAGTATGTCGTTGGTGCGAAAGCCGAGCAGCGACCGACGATGGACGGCATCATCTTACAAGCCCCCGTCTCGGATCGAGAGGCCATCGGGGAGCTCCTTCCCGAAGCTTTCCTGCACGAGGCAAACCAATTGGCGCTCAAAATGTGTCGTGAGGGTCGCGGCAAGGACGCCATGCCGAACCGGTTAACGGCAGGCTTTGGCCGTGTCGCCATCACCGCGAAGAGGTGGGTTGACGTTGCTTCCCCGGCTCCGAACCACGACGGCGCGGATGACTACTTCTCGAGCGACCTACCGGATGAAAGGTTGAACAAAACGTTCGGGAAACTGCCGCCAAGCACACCGTTGCTGATATTGTACGGAGGTGCCGACGAGAGCGTGCCGCCGTCGGTGGACAAACATGCGTTGGTATCCCGATGGATGCGCATTGTCCAAGGCAGTGGCGGCATCGTCGACAATGTCAATGGTGGCATAACACCAGAAGCGACGCACAATCTCAACGGTAACGACAAGGTAGTGGTGGAAGATCTCGTGAAGCGGGTATTGGGTTTCGTGGGACGGCTGGATAGTGGCGACCTGAAGGCCGCCCAGGCTGGATCGCGGATTTAAGGGCGAAAGCCCCGATCGGAAAGAAGGTGGAAGGCGTCACTTATTGCTGTGTCTTCCTTGATGGCATGTTGGAGTCATGATGATCAGCCTTCCAACAAAACATTCAAGTTAATTCGCTAAATGGATTGCAAACAGACACCATCCGGCGCCGATTTCACGTCGAAAACCAACTATAACTCCTTTGCGTCTACAGCCGCGCGTAGATTTTCTCAAACTCCTCGTCAGCGATCTTCATCACGTCCTGGCCATAGATCATTTTTTGCACGTCCGCGTCCGCCCACTTATCCGGCACCGGACCCTTTCCATTCTTCAGCGCGGCGAATTGCCGGTCTCGCTCCTCCTTCGCCGCGCCTTCGCCCAGATGCATCCCTCGCCCGTTCTCCGCCGCCAGGTTGACGAGAGTGTACGCACGCGTCATGCGCACTTCCTCGTAGACCTTCAGGGCCTTGTGGATGGCTTCCGGCGTCACCTCCGGCAGCTTCGACAGCACGACCGCGATGACCGCCCCGTCTTCGATCGCCTGCGCCGCTCCTTGCGCCAAATGCGGGAGCGTCGGATGACACGCATCGCCCACCAGAGCCGTCTGATCCACGACCCAGAACGGCAACGGTTCGTGCACCCGCAGCTTCCACTCGCACACCTCGCCGTCCGGGACTAGATCCAGCATGCGCTTGACCTTGGGGCAGAAATCGCTAAAGATGTCCATCATCTGCGGTTTGTTGCCTTTGGTGGTGTATGTGGCCGAAGGGGCGGCGGCGAAGTTAGTGTCCGGCTGGACCGTGCTGAGGTTGTAGATTTGTTTGTTGGACACGGGGTAGGCGATGATATGCCGCTTCTCGCCGATCCAGCGGGTGACGCCCTCGTTGTCGACGAGTTCCAGCAACTCGGGGTCATGCTGCATGTCCTCGCGTCGAAGCATGATCCGGTACGCCGCCTGTTGCGTATCGACGATCTTCGCGTCCACGTTCTTGAGCTTGAGCAGCTGATCGCGAACGACGGATTTCACGCCGTCGGCTGCGAAAAGAACATCGCATTCGACCGGGTAAGGTTCGCCTTTCCGCGGGATCGCCGTGAAGGATGGCTTGGGCCCGTAGGACTTGACGTCGCCCGCCGACGTCGACATGAAAAAGTTGACCGCCTTCTCCCTTTTGCAGCCTTCGTGGATCGCGTTGGCGAGTGATGACCGATGGCCGACCATGTGCGGGTAGTCGTAGGTCGAGCGGACGTAGCGGAGGTCGACGTGGCCGAGCTCGTGGTCGGTCGCGCCCTGTCGGATGCTGGTGCTCTTGAGATCGACGGCGTCCCGTTCAATGTCGGCCCAGACGCCCAACCGGTCCAGGATGCGGGCCATGTTGGGCGCGAGCTGGATGCCGGCGCCGACGAAGCCGAGGTTGGACGCCGATTCGAAGACGTCGATGTGCCGGAAGCCTTGTTTCGCGAGGGCGAGAGCGGTCGCTAGGCCGCCCATGCCGGCGCCGATGATGGCTATGTGGAGGTCGAGGACGTCTGCTTCCGCCATCATGCTATCGTGTTTGCTGTCCATGAAGAGAGGGTCGGATGTGAATGATGATGATGATGATGATGATGATGATGTTGGGATGTGTTTAGTCCACTGATGCGCCGTGTGGATGATTGCTTGTCATGTACAGTAACGATGATGGTCTACATATATCTCGAGCCGAAGGACAGTGGATCGTAGTATAGACGGCTCATTATTGTTGCTCTGATGTTCGCAAGGCCGGTTATGTGTTAATCCAGCGACGGTGATTCGGCAGATGGACATCGGAGCCACTTCACGGCAAAGGCGTGTGGAGATCCGAGAAGTCACTTTGTTTCCAGGCCTCAGCTGGACTCACTCACAGAACTTCAAGTTCTTTTACAATCATCAATCGAACCCGTTCAGGTTTCCCACTTGACGTAGAGTGCAAGAAAGACACTGGTGGCGACATGAGTATTGCCCATAGTTGAGAAGCTGGGTCTGCAGGCTCTACAGCGCAATACCGTACACAATGTGTTCTCTGTCAGCTTTGGTACATCGGATTCTAAGCAACATCCGAAGGCTTCAGGTTGCCAGCGTCAGCGACATTCTCATAAATCACTGGAGACCTCGAATGGAAATGCCGTGTGCTAATATAAGGCCGTGAGACCTCGAAAAGGTATCATACGTACCGGGTTCCGCACAAAACATGAACCACTAGACGTCCGTATGCACGCTCGTTCTGCGCCTTGCGCATTCTGCCCTCGGACTGGACACTTCCCATCTTATCGTGGCGGCACAGTGCTCGAATATCGGCGTAGTTTTAGGCAGACTGGTATCTCATTGTCTGCATTGTTGAATACCCAACCTACATACCCATGTCCTGCTGTTGTGTGTCTCGGTGTTCGGTACCTAAGCAGGTGCATGCATGTGCAGACTGCGACATGCTGCTTCATCGGCGATGATCGTGCTTACATGTAACGTACCTTCAGCCTCAGCTCGAAGAACACTATAATAAATGTTGCTTGCGTCTCTGTCCGTGAAGACAAGTCAGCTTCAACACAATGCACGCCTCGTCTTTGCTGGCCTTGACGGCCCTCATGCTCTCGCGAGTAAGCAGAGCAGGCTACAGCGAAGACTACATCTCCATCCAAAACACCCTCGCCATCTATCCCCTCGCAATCGATAGCAAGGACTTCGCCCTCCTCGACCAAGTCTTCACAGACGACGTCGTTGCAGACTACAGCGCCCCGCTGAACGTCCTCTCGGGGTTGACTCAAGTGGAAACGGTTTTACAGCAAAGGTAAACGCCGGCGCATATGTTTAGTTGGTGTACATTGAGCCACCCCCCATTGATTTCTTGTGGGTTCCCAGTCTCGCGCCCGTCACCACCCAGCACGGCTACACGACACAACGAATCGACATTCACGCCAACGACACCGCCGACAGCACGACGTACTACGTCGCCAACCACTTCGGCCGAGGGGCTTTTGCAGGACAGGTTTTGTACGCGTATGGAAAGTATGTGGATCGGTTGGTGCGGGTTCATCATCGGCCGACGAAAGGGATGCCTGCGTCGTCGTTTTCGTCGTCGTCGTCGGCTTTGCCGCAATGGAGGGTTCAGAATCGGACGCTGGTGTACATGGGTCCGTTCATTGGGAATCTCAGCGTCTTTGGCGAATGAGCTTGAGCGGGCTATTGTAGCTGCAATGTGGGTTAGCTTGCCGTGTATTTGCAAGGAAGTGTTGTTGTGAACGATAGGAAGTCAGGGCATCAGACAGATAACACAATGATCGCGAGGGTTTTTATTATTATTCAATTGATATTGCATAGTCGACGAAAGAGGCACGCGTGCCCACATGCCACATGGTATGGCCCCACTACCTCGGCCCCAAGCAGCTTCTCCGCAAAACCATCTCGGCTGACGCTCAGCTCCAGCTGCGCGCGAGCGAGAGCGAGCTGCTTGAGACACGATCGGAGAACGGATCCAGCATGCTTCCGACCACATGCTCTATATAGCACAACGGGTGCATGCCAACGTGCTCTTCGACATCCCCTGATATCGTCAAATCACAACCTGTAGCGTACATACATCCACAGAATGGCTCGCCCGACCCTCCGCACGCCGCTCTGCGATGTGCTCGGCATCGAATACCCCATCATCCTCGCCGGCATGGCGCGAACCTCCTCCGGCCCTTTAGCAGCAGCGGTGTCCAACGCCGGCGGGCTAGGCGTGATCGGTGGGTTGGGCTACACCCCTCAGCAAATGCGCGCCATCATCCACGAGATCAAGTCGAACCTCTCCGACCCCAATCTCCCGTTCGGCGTGGATTTGGCCTTGCCCCAAGTCGGCGGGAGCGCGAGGAAGACGAATCACGATTACACGCACGGCCAGCTGGACGAGCTGATTGATGTCGTGATTGAGGAGAAGGCGCGGTTGTTCGTCAGTGCGGTCGGCGTGCCGCCCGAGAGGGTGATCAAGAGGTTACATGAGGCGGGGATCTTCGTGATGAATATGGTCGGACACCCGAAGCATGCGCATAAGGCGTTGCGGGCGGGCGTGGATATCGTGTG